>Ga0208794_1000062_pt1 | contig 139990 bp, 146 predicted proteins | sample 32_taG_FD_184106 | JGI IMG/M metagenome (GOLD analysis project Ga0208794, IMG submission 184106) | Marine viral communities from the Gulf of Mexico - 32_GoM_OMZ_CsCl metaG (SPAdes) (version 2) | ecosystem: Environmental > Aquatic > Marine > Oceanic | place: Atlantic Ocean: Gulf of Mexico... | reverse complement strand
GGAGGCAGTGATCGAGGCGCTCGGACCGTTAGGTCCGACCCCGCTCCATCCGCTCCCGCCGCTTGCAAGGTCGCAGGCCTTACGAGCCCTCCGTGCAACGGGACGGGAGGAGTGTGGCACGCGGCTGAACCTGGTCGGGCAAAACGGTCCGGGAAACGGAGGGGGTGTTGAATGGGTTGGGGAAATTGGGGGCGGCTATCGCAATATCTGTCTCCTCCCTAACGAAGTTGGGGAGGTGGCGCGGCGGCGAAGCCGACGTGACGGAGGGGTTCTTGAGGCGTGAGCGGGATGAAGAACCCCTCCACCACTCCGTGGTCCCCCTCCCCATCTTCGATAGGGAGGAGACGCGTAGTGCCTCCTACCGCAGCTCCACGCGGCGGGTGCCGAGGGGGATGGGCAGGTCACCGCCCGACCAGTTGATGGGGCGGCCGTCGATGCGAGCGGAACGGGCAGTACTGCCTTCGGGCCAGGCGAGGACGAAGCCGCCGGGCGGGGTGGCCCTCGTGTCGAGGTCGAGCACATAGCCCCCACCCTCTTGCCGAAGGTACCAGCTGACGGCGCCGTACGGGGTGCGCAGATTGCGGATGCCGACCCCCTCCTCCGTGTTGATCCAGTCCAGCGGAATGCCGGCGGCCAGCACCAGGGCGTGGTCGCGGTCGCGCTCGTGGACGAACAGGTCCAGCGCCGAACGGATATAGTCCGAGCTGATCCAGGCGTGGGGCATGTCGCCGATGAAGCGCGGTTCGCGCTTGTCGCGGCCAACCACCTCGGCCCAGCCGTTCCAGGCCTGCGGGCGCAGGTCGCCAAAGAAGTAGTCGAGGGCGGAGATGGCGCGGTCGCGCTGGCCCAGCCTCACAAAGGCACCGACCGAGCGCAGTTCGTACGGCGTGTAGTCTGGCCAGTCGGGCCGGGCGTCCCAGTCCTCGGCCATCAGGGGGGTCCAGTCGCCGGTGCGACGCGCCTCGAATTTCAGCCAGTAGAGGTCAAAGGTTCGGCGCAGCAGGTCCTGCGGCAGGACATCGATCAGGCCGCCGGGTGACAAGCCGATGGTGGTCGAGGTGGCGTCGAAATCACCCCGGTCGGCGGCGCCCGCGATCCAGTCGATGTCGTGGAAGGCGGCCGTGCCGACAATGGCATTGGCGATGTCGGTGCTGAACTGGTCCCGACCGGCGGCGAAGCGGGCCTCGGCCGCGTCCTCGCCCAGCACATCGGCGATGAAGACGGCATCGCGATAGCCGACCAGACCCCAGAAGTCGTCCCAGTAAGAGTACGCCGGTTTGTCGGAATAGCCCTCGTGGCTGATGGTCGGGGGCAGGAGGCCGTAGAGGTGGCGGGTGTCGGGGGTCTGAAACTCGGCCGTGCGGGTCTCGGCGCGGAGCTCGTCCATATAGTCGATGGCGCCCTCGACCTGGGGCCAGACGTCGCGCAGCAGGGCGCGGTCGCCGGTGTAGCGATAGACCTCGGCCGCGAGGAAGACGAACTCGCCGTGGCTGTCGTTCTCGGGGACCGGGTCGGCGCCGCGCGCGTCGACGCAGCACGGCACCTTGCCGTTGTCGAACACATAGGGGGCGAACCAGCGCAGATAGGCGACCGAGATGTCGGCATGGCCGAGGCGGTTCAGCCCTTCGGCGATCATGGCGCCGTCGCGGATCCACGAGCGGTTGTAGGAGCGGGTGCCGGGCTGGAGGATCGGCCCCTGACGCGACATCAGGATGTGGGCCAGCGAGGATTTGAGCACATCCTCGACCTGCTGGGCCTGGGGCGGCAGGATCAGGTCGACGCGGTCGATTTTGGCCCGCCAGTCGGCGGCGACGCGGTCCTCGAAGGCATCCAGAGCGGCCTCGACCGAGCCGGTGACCGGCAGGGGATCGGGGACACCGGCCATGGGCAGCATCCAGCCGAACTGGCGGGTTTCGCCGGGCTGGAGGGTGACCTCGTAGAACAGGGCACCGGCCATCAGGCCGTCATCGGACTCGACCAGGCGCTCATCCACCGGCTGGCGGCGGTCGGGTTGGGTCAGCAGGCTGAGAGGATCGGCGCCGGAGGCAAAGATGGATGCCGCAACCGCATCGGGCATGACCAGCGGACGCACGCGGGTGTTGTCGTTGAGCACCAGCTCGCCGCCGGTCCAGTCGATCTGAACGATGGGGCCGACGCCGCCGGGGACGGCGAGGAACTGCTTCGGGCCGTTGACCTGATAGGGGCGTGCCATCAGGGCCAGGGTGACAGTGCGCGCTCGGTCCGAGGTGTTGGTCAGATGGTAGCGGCCGAACAGGCGGGAGGTCTCGGGCGTGCCGTCGGCGAAGGCCTCGATCTTTAGCGTCAGGTCGTCGGTCTGCCACTGGACCCAGGGTATGGGCAGGTCGTCGTCGCGCAGGCCCTGGGTGATGTTGACGTCGGCCCAGGTGGTCAGGCGGCCGTCTTCCAGAATGAAGGGTTCAATCGAGGGGCCGCCGCGGCGGAGTTCGATGGCGCCATCCTCGCCTATCAGGCCACTTTCGCCGCCACCATCGACGCCGACCAGGGTCCAGTAGGGCTGTTCGCCGTGGAAGCCGCGGGGGTAGAGGCCGCGCCGCGATTCCGAGGCCACGGCCGTAATGAAGGCGGTCTGGTCTGCTCCGAAGGCGAGCGGCTCGATCTCGACCTCGGCGAGGCCATAGGTCGGCATGCCGTCGAGCAGCTGCAGCTGGATGTAGCGGGCCGAGGTCTCGGGCAGGCGCAGCCAGTCGGTGCCGCCGTCCCCGTAGTCGACCTGGGTCAGGAAGGTCCAGTCGGTCCCGTCGTTGGAGATGTCGATGCGATAGCGGTCGGCCCAGCCGTCGTCCTGCCAGCGCAGGGTCAGCCCGCCGAACTCGCGCTCATAGCCGAGGTCGAGGGTCAGGTTCTGGAAGCCCCCGTCGGCGGTGCGCCAGACGGTCGAAGGATCGCCGTCGATGGCGTTGGCGGCACCAAAGCCCTCGGCTTCGGAGGTTGCCGACGCCAGCGGACGCAGCGGCACGGCGGGCTCGGGCGGCAGTTCGCGCAGGGTCAGCTGGTCGATCTCGATATGGCCGGACCCGCCCTCGGCGGCGACCACCACAAACTCCATCCGCTCGGCCTGACGCAGGACCGGATCCTCGCCCGGCCCCCAGGCCTTGGTCACCTGACGACGCTTGATGGTGAACAGGGTCCAGTCATCGGGGAAGTCATAGCGGGTGGTCTGGCGCCACCAGACGTTCTCGTTCTCCGCGTCGGTGAACTTGACCTCGAAGGTGTTGAGCGGGCCGACGCCGCGCACCCAGAAGCTGATCTCGTAGTTTTCCGGCAGGGCGAAATCGATCTCGCGCGCGGCAAAGGCATAGCCGGCGCGGCCGTTGAAATCGAAGTCGAGGCGGAGCGCCTGACCGTCGCGGCCAGGCACGGTGCGGATGGCGGAGGAGACGTCAGTCGAGGCGTCCGCTTCCCAGGCGCCGGTGGTCTCGAAGGCGTCGAGCACGCGAGTGTCCTGGGCCAGCGCCGGAGCGGCGGTCAACAAACAGGCGGTGATCACCAAAAGACCGTTTCGGATCATGGACATGCGCAACACTCCTGTCTCAGCCCTTGACGCTGCCGGCCAGCATACCCCGGATGTAGTAGCGCTGCAGCGCCAGGAAGAGGATCAGCACGGGGGCGACGGTGATGACCGAACCGGCCATCATCATTTCGATGTCCTGCACATGCTCGCGCGACATGGCGGCCAGCGCGACCGGCAGGGTGTAGTTGGACTGGTCCGTCAGGATGATCAGCGGCCAGAGAAAATCGTTCCAGCTGCCGAGGAAGACGAACAGGCCCAGCGTGACGATGATCGGCTGCATGGTCGGCAGGACCACGCGACGGAAGATCTGGCCTTCGGTGGCGCCATCGACGCGGGCGGCCTCGAGCATCTCGTCGGGGATCGACAGGGCGTACTGGCGCACGAGGAACAGGCCGAAGATGGAGGCCAGCCAGGGCACCAGGGCGCCGGCATAGGTGTTCACCAACCCCATCCCCTTGAGCATCAGGAACAGCGGCAGGGTGCCGATCTGGGCCGGGATGACCAGGGCCCCGATCAACAGTTGAAACAGTCGGTCGCGGCCGGCGAACTTGAGCTTGGCGAAGGCATAGCCGGCCGGGACCGTGAAGCCGAGCGCCAGAATGGTGGCAAGGGTCGCCAGCGCAAAGCTGTTCCACAGATAGCGGCCCATGCCCTGGGTCACGAACAGGGTGCGGTAGTGTTCGAGCGTCCAGCTGTCGGGCAGCAGAGGTGGCGGGAAGTTGGCGGCCTCGCCCGTCTGCATGAAGCTGACCGAGACCATCCAGGCCAGCGGGAACAGCACCATCAGGGCGATGAAGGCGACCGCCAGGTTCAGGGCGATGACGCGGGGCTTGAGCCTCATTCGGTGGCCCCCAGACGCTTCGACACCCACAGCTGGATCAGGGTGATGGCGAAGATGCAGAGGAACAGGATGAAAGCGACGGCCGAGGCGGAGCCGAGGTTCCACCATTTGAAGCCCTCCTCGTACATGAAATAGAGGACAGTCACGGTCGACTGGGCAGGGCCGCCTTGCGTCATCACATAGGGCTCGGCGAACAGCTGGAAGAAGGCGGCGACCGAGATGATGCTGACCAGCAGCAGGGTCGGGCCGATGGCCGGCAGGGTGACGTGCCGGAACTGTTTCCACGGGCCGGCGCCGTCGATGCGGGCGGCCTCGTAGAGTTCATCCGGCACGGTCTGGAGCACGGCGAGGAAGATCAGCATGTTGTAGCCGAAGGTCTTCCACACCACGAACATCAGGATGGCCGGGATGGAGGTCGAGGGCTGGCCCAGCCAGTCGACGGCGGGCAGGCCAACCGAGGTCAGGCCCCAGTTGATCACGCCGTAGCGGGTGTGCAGCAGATAGTTCCAGAGCACCGCCGTGGCGACCAGGGTGGTGACATAGGGAGCAAAGAACATCACCCGCCAGATCGGGCGCCAAAGCACCATGCGGGCGTTCAGGATGACGGCCGCGGCCAGCGACACGGCCAGCGTCAGCGGCACACCCAGCACGCTGAACCAGACGGTGTTCTTCATCGCTCCCCAGAACAGGGAATTGCCCAGCAGGTTCTGGTAGTTGTCGAGGCCGACGAAGCGCAGATTGTTCAGGTTGGCCAGCGCATAGATGTCGAAATCGGTCAGGCTGAGCAGCAGGGCCGAGACCATCGGGATGACGAAGAACAGGCCGATCGCAATCAGGGACGGCGCGACGAAGCCCCAGGCGGCACGGCTGCGCCTGCGGTGATCGGAGCGCCGGGGCGGACGGGTCGCCTCGCGGGTGGCGGCGGGCGCCGTGACGGTCTGCATGGTCATGAGTCCCCTCCCCGCTCCAGCATCCAGCGGCGCTTTTCGAGCAGGCGGTCGGCGCGGCGGTCGATCTCGGCAGCGGCCGTCTCGGGCGTGTACTCTCCTCGCACCATGCGTTCGGCGACGATCTGCATCTCGGTCACAATCCGCTCCCATTCCGGGGCCTTGGGCACCGCCTCGGCGCGCGCCAGCTGGGCCTTGAAGGGCTGGATCATCGGATCCGAGGCCAGGGCCGGTGCGTCCCAGGCACTCTGACGTGCGGGAAGGCTGCCTGTAATCTGATTGAACCTGACCTGGGTTTCGGGCTCGAGCAGATAGCGCACCCAGGCCCAGGCGGCCTCGGGGTGGCGGGTGGAGCGGAAGACGGCCAGCGAGGACCCGCCGGGGGCTGAGGCCCCGGGGCCGTCGGGACCCGGAATGCCGGCGGTGGCCCACCGGGTCTCGGGCGGTAGACGCCGGCGGAAGTCGCCGATCGACCACGGTCCAGAGAAATAGAAGCTGAAATAGCCGCGCTGGAACTCGGTCCAGACGTTCGAGATCTGGGTGGCGGACACCAGTGGGGCGAGGCCCTCGTCGAACAGGCTCTTGTAGAAGGCCAGCGCGGCGATAAAGCCGGGGCTGGAGAAGTTTCCGCGTGTGGCCTGATCGGCCAGCAGGGGCTCGTCAGCCTGAAGTCCGAAGGTCAGAAGCTGCTCGAACTCATTGACTGGCAGAAGGATTGCGAAATTGCCCTCACCCGCCACGCGCTTGATGGCGTGCATGGACGCTTTCCACTCGGCCCAGGTGACGGGGACGGTGTCATAGCCGGCGCGGGACAGGATATCGGTGCGGCAGAACAGCAGCCGGGTGTCGACATACCATGGGGTGGCGACGGCCTGACCGTCCACGCGATTGGTTTCCAGCACAGCGGCGAACTGGTCGGTCAGCAGGTCGGAGGCAAAGGCCGGCGTAGGCGACAGGGCGCCGATAGCGGCCATCTCTGACACCCAGGTGTTGCCGATCTGGCTGATGTCCGGGAGGGAGTCGCCCGCATAGGCGGTCAGCAGCTTCTGGTGGGCCGCCGTCCAGGGCACGGCCTGGACCTCGACCGATATGCCCGGGTTGCGGCGCTCGAACTCGGGCACCAGCTGCGGCACGGCCGTGCCCTCGGCGCCCATGGCCCAGAAGGTCAGGGGCGTGCGCCCGTCGGTGCGGCCTGTGCAGCCCGCCGTTGCAAGCGCGGCCGTCGATCCGGCCAGCCAGCCCAGTGCCGTCCTGCGGTCGGGCCGGATCAATGTCATGCGCGGTCCAGCCAGCCGCCTTCGAATCCGGCGCGCTTAAGCCCCCGGATCAGATTGGGCTCGCCGTGCATGTGGTTCCAGACCAGGTCGCTGCGGTGGTTCTCGATCATGACCACGATGGGGCCCTGGTCGATGCCCAGATAGTCGCCGTCGACCCAGCCCACATCCGGTACGATCTTGCCGTGCAGCAGTTCGCCGTCGCGCGTGGTCAGGGTCGGGTTGAAGGAGTCGAGGAAGCCCCACTGCGTATAGAGGGCGTCGCCATAGCGGGCCTTCATCGCCTTGAGGCAGGTCGTCACGGCATCCGGCGCGAAGGGAATGGAGGCCATGGCCGCCGTGGGGGCGATGGTGCCGTCGTCCCGGTCGCCCGGACCGCGCGCCGAATAGCTGAAGAACTCGCGCTCGCGGCCGTCGATGGTCTGTTTGAAATCGCCCGGTCCGTCGCAGGCGGTCAGGCCCCAGACCTCGTCGTCATAGCCGACCCAGCCCATAGGGTTGGTACGGGCATAGAACTGCTGCCCCTCGGCGGCACGGACGCTGTTCTGGAAATAGTCGAAATCGCCGATCTCGGCCGACTTGTCGCGCATCCAGGCGTCGCGGATGCCGCGGAAGTCGACGAACATATGGCTGTACTGGTGCCCGAACATGGGCGGGAAGTGCAGGTGGGCGGGGCCGTAGTTCTCGGTCCAGCTGCGATCGTAGACCGAGCACCATTCCTCCCAGACCTCGGGGCCGACGGGGTGGGTCTGGCTGCCCAGCGCCATCAGCAGGACGATCATGCCCTCGTTGTAGACATGCCAGTCGGCCTCGATGAAGCCGGTCTCGGGGTGCCAGCCCATGCTGATGCGACGGGGGCGGACCTCGACCCAGTCCCATTCGACGCGGTCGTAGATGGCCTGGGCCTTCTCGCGGATTTCAGTCTCGCCCGCGTCGGACCCGTCGAAATAGCGGGCGGCGAACAGCATGCCCCCCAGCAGCAGGGCGGTGTCGACGGTCGACAGCTCGGTCGTGCCGAAGCGGTGGCCGGTCTCCATGTCGAGGAAGTGGTAGAAGAAGCCCTTGTAGCCGGTCACGCCGGTCGCCGCGGGCCCCTGGGGAGCGTCGTGGAAGAAGCGGAGGGTCGTAAGCGTGATGTCGCGGGCTTCCTCGCGCGTCATCCAGCCGCGCTCGACGCCGACCGGCCAGCAGGTCAGGGCAAAGCCGACGGCCGCGACCGACGAAAATGAAGGGGTGGGCCAGCGATCCGGCGTCAGGCCGGTGCGCGGATCGGTGACGTGGCGGAACCAGTCGAAGGTACGCTTTTGCAGCTCCTCGACATCGGCATCCAGGGTGACCGGCGTGGCGACCGCTTCGCCCTGACCGCGTCCACAGGCGGCAAGGCCCACAAGACCCGCACCCGCCACCGAAGCCAGAAGAAACCGTCTGCGATCCATGATCACACCTTACGCGACTGTCGGGTCAAACCCGAAAACACAAAAAAGAGGGGCCGCCTCCACGCATGTGAAGGCGGCCCCAGGCTCAGGAGATCAGAACTTGTAGCGAGCGCCGAACTGGAAGGTCCGGGTCGGGAACAGGACCCGCGAGGGCTGTCCGAAGTTCGGATTGGGGCTGGCCGCCGAACCGGTGCCGCCGTCAAAGCCCGCATAGTTGTCGAAGTTGAAGACGTTGATGGCGTCCACATACACCGACAGTTCCGAGCCGTTCGGCAGGCCGAAGTCCTTGGCCAGACGCAGGTCCAGGTTCCGGTAGGCGAAGGCGTTCGGGATGATGAAGCTGTATTTCTCCGGACGTCCCGCATACGGGCGGTAGTAGAAGCGCGACCCCGTGCCGTCGAACACGTCGAACGGCGTGCCCGAGCCCAGCGTCAGGATGCCCGACAGCTGGAAGTCCCACGGCAGGTCGACGATGCCGTTGGCGACGATGCGGTGTTCCTCGTCGTTGGCCGAAGGCCGGGTCGGCGAGGTCTCCACGCTGAAGCAGTCGAAGCAGAAGGCATCGTTGCCGCCGTTCTGGGTCGCTTCGGACCAGGTGTAGGCGACGTTCATGCCCCAACCGGATTCCCGCGTGTAGGGCTTGTCCAGCTTGACGTAGAGGGCGGTGAACTCGCGTTCCTTGTTGTGGTCCGACACCAGATAGGTGCGGTACGGGTTGGACCCGCTCGGCGAGCAGAAGCCACCGTTGTCACCGAAGCCGCCGCCATCGTTGCCGACGGTGGGTTCGCGGCAGCGGTTCAGATACTGCCAAGTGAACTCGTTTTCGGTCTTGCCATAGGCGAGGGTGAACTCGGTCTGCCAGTCACCGAAGCGCTGACGGACACCCAGGTTGAACTGATCGGTGCGCGGCGGTTCCCACTCGTTCTGGAGCAGGAAGGCCTCACCCCGCCCGGCGATGGTGGCGAAGACCGGATCCAGACCGGCGGCCGTACGATAGGACTCCTGCCACAGGATCGGGTCACCGGCCGAGCCGGACGCCACGCCCAGCGGCCCGCCCGTGGTGCTGAAGAAGACGTTCTGGCGGATGTCGTTCGGCTTGACGATCTCGTCGTACGAGAAGTTGAAGTTGATCCGGTCGTAGTAGCGACCGGCCCCACCGAAGATCACCGTCGCGCGGTCTCCGAACACGTCGTACGAGAAGCCGATCCGGGGCTGGAAGGCGCCCATGAACGGGTCGCGGTTGTCACCGGTCGAGATGTAGTCGTCGCGATTGAACCAGCTGGGGGCATAGCCGGCGGGCTTGCCGCCGTCCGTGGAAGCGATCCACTGGTCCAGACCGGCAATGACGCTGGCCGGGGTGACATAGTCCTTGTTGCCAGCGTTCGATTCATAGTCCCAGCGGAGGCCGAGGTTGATCTCGAGCTGATCGGTGATCCGCCAGTCGTCCTGGACGTACAGGCCGATGACCGTGTTATCGAGGTCGACGTTCGGGAAGGACCGGCCCAGTTCGACGCGGTACGGAACCGTGGTCGAGCCGCTCAGTTCCGGACGGCCGTCCACGTCGTAGTAGAACTGCGGGTTGCGACCAAATTGCTTCAGCACCTCGTAATTCTGCATCGATATCTTGCCGCCGATCTTGACGGTGTGGAAGCCGTTCATTTCCAGCTGGTCGAACGTCAGATCGTTGCGGATGGTGAAGGCGCGGTCGTGGATGTCCTGGGCACTGTCACGGCCGCCCAGGTTGAGGATCGTGGCCCCGCCGAAATAGTCGGGCTGGAAGCCCGGCATACCCGGATTGGTGTCGTTTTCGAACAGGCGATAGCTTTCGCCGGCGTCGCTGAAGTTCAAGGCGCCGGGGGCGTAGTTGTAGTCCCGGTAGTCGACGGCGAGTTCATTCAGGAAGCCATTACCCTGCCACTGCCAGCGCAGATTGCTGGTGAGAGTCTGCTGGCTGAGGTTGGTGGCGCGCTCATAGGCATTGGCCCCGCCGAAATCGCGGATGTCGAACTCGTCGCGATAGGTGACCGACCAGTCGACGAGGTGACCTTCGCGCGGCTGCCAGCTGAGCTTGCCGAAGAACAGGTCTTCCTCGAACGGTGCCGCGAAGGTGCCGATGTATTGGCCGAACTGGGTCTGGAAGCGCGGATCCTGACGGCCCAGGTTGACCACTGCCGCGCGGTTTTCTTCCTTGCGCTCATAGGTGCCGAAGAAGTGGAGACGGTCGCGAATGATCGGGCCGCCGAAGGCAACGCCCCACTGCTCGACGCTGAGATCGGCTTTTTCATCCCCGCGACGTTGCGCGAAGACGTCCTGCTCGATCATGCTCTGGTCGCGGTAGGACCCGAAGATCTCGCCCTCGAACTCATTGGTGCCCGACCGGGTCACGGCCGTGATGATGGCCGAAGAAGCCTGTTCATACTCGGCCTTGAAGTTCTGGCTGATGACCCGGAACTCCTGGATGCCGGCCTGCGGGAAAGGGTTCCCGCGGCTGTCGTCCTGACCGATGATGCCACCGGCGATGACGTTCGACTTGAGGCTGGCGCCGTCGATGAAGGCGTTCACCGATTCTGCGCGTTGGCCACCAGCGGTGATGGTCTGCTCCTGCTCATTCACCGAGACCCGGACACCGGGCGCCAGGGCAGCGAAGTTCAGGAAGTTGCGGTTGATCTGCGGCAGGGTCTCGATCTGCTGGGTCGTGACGTTGGTCGCGATTTCCGGGGTCCGGACCTCGGGCAGACGGCGGCCGACGACCACGATGTCGTCAACGCTGGTGCCGCCGGGGACGCCCGCGACGACCGTGCCGCTGACGTCCAGGTCCAGGTCACCGACCTGGCCGACGCCGATGGTGACGACATCGCTGGCGGTTTCGCCCTCGGCCGTCGTGACCGTGATCTCATAGGTGCCGGGGCGCAGGCCCGACAGGACATAGCCGCCATTGGCATTGGCTGTAGTCCGCGAGGTGAAGCCCGAGGCCACGTCGCGCGCGACGACCGTGGCGCCGGCCTCGCCGACGCCGCTGTCGGTCACTTCGCCCCGGACGGTGGACGTCGCCACCTGGGCCGTGGCCGTTCCAGCCATGCCCAGCGACACGGCCATGGCGAGGGCGGAAGCCGCCCCCAGATAACGAATGTTCATTTTAGCCATCCTGGTTTTCCCCCTGAGCGGAAGCTTTCAACGCCGACGGCCGCCCGTCCGCCGCGCGTGTGGTTGAGGCCGCCGCCCGGGTGGACGAGCGGATTACGAGCTCAGGCCGCACGACCTCGCAGGTCGGCACCGGATCGGACGCGCGACCGGCGTGTGCAGCCTGGATCTGCGAGATCAGCCGCTGCAAGGCGCGGCGACCGGTCTCGGCGATACGAATGCGAAGGGTGGTCAGGCCGGGCCTGACGAGGGCGGCGATCGGCACATCGTCGAAGCCGACGACAGCGATGTCCTCGGGACAGCGGACGCCCGCCTCCTGGAAGGCCAGCAGGGCGCCGATGGCCATCATGTCATTGCCGCAGAACACCCCGTCGAAGCGGCGCCCGGCCTTCATCAGCGCCTGGGCCGATTCATGGCCGGATCCCTGGTTGAAGTCGCCCTCGACCACGTGCGGCTCCAGCCCTGCCTCGGCCATGGCCTCGAGATAGCCGGCCAGACGGGCCTCGGCCTCAAGGTTGCCGGCCGGACCGGCGATGTGAGCGATTGACCGGCATCCCGTGGCCAGCAGATGGTCGACCGCGGCATGCGCGCCGCCGTTGTTGTCGACCACGATCGACGGAAGCGTGCTTTCACCCGCCCCGCCATGCATCAGCACGACGGGCAGCCGTCCGGCCATGGCGGTCGCCAAATTGGCCGAGTCGATCTGGGGCGACAGGACGAACAGGCCGTCCACACGTCCACGCATCGAGCGGATCGCGGCGGCAGCGCCGTCTGCGTCGTCATGGGAGCTGGAGACGATCAGGTGATAGCTGTGCTCGCGCGCGGCCAGATCCATGCCCCGGATCAGCTCTGAGAAGAACTCGCCGTACAGGTCGGGAAGGATGATGCCGAGGGTGTTGGTCTTGCTGGTCGACAGGCTGCGAGCGCCACTGTGGGGCACATATTGAAGTGCCTCGGCCGACTCGAGAATTCGCTTGCGGGTTTCCTCGGTGACTGTGTCCGAGCCATTCAGGGCGCGCGAGACTGAAGCCACCGAAACCTGGGCATGACGCGCCACATCGCGAATTGTAGCCGGTTTCATTTTCCGGCCTCGCGGTCTGTCGAAGAACTACGATTGCACGTCACGTTCTCGGGCTCCCTGGACGATCCAGCCGTGCCGACCCCTTGACGAGGTTCGTCGGTCAAATCGTGTAATCGGTTACATGACACACGAGTCATGAAGCGCGCAAGTGCCCCTTTTTTGCCACAGCGGCGGGACGACGGTCAGGGAAGCGGGCGTACCCGGGCGTAAAAGGCCTCGATCAGGTCCAGCCGGTCGGCGTGGGGCACCGGCCGGGCCACCGGTCCGTCATTGGTGAACTCAATCAGCTGATCAGGCGCGACGCGGTAGTCAGGCCAGTCCGGCGTGCGCGGGTCGTTCGGGTCCCCGGACCCGGCAAACCGCGTCCAGTAGCCGGCCATCGCGTCGGATGCGTCATGGTCGCGCTGACCCAGGGGGCGGCCTACGGTGGACAGGGTCTGGAAGACATAGGGGCGCTCGGAGGCATGGGTCGCGCCGCCGCTGGGCTCGGGGTTTGACTCCGGCACCACATCGAAGCGGTACAGAAAGGTCGGATGGCCAGCGGCGGCGTGCAGGCGTGCCAGATGGCGGACGGGTTCGTTGAAGATCAGGTCACTGACGACGTAGGCGTCATAACCATCGGGACCGCCATAGGCCGCCAGCAGGGCGTCGTGCTCGGCCTCGGTCAGGGCATCGTCGGTTCGGCCATAGGCCCCGGCGTCAGCGGGACGGATCCACCAGAACTCCGCGCTGTTGGTGCCGAGAATCAGGGGCACGGGGGCCTGACGCCCGGCGGCAAAGGCCTCGACCACGTCCTCGGTCAGTATGATGCCGTCGACGATAAGATTGTCCGAATAGAAGGCCGGCATGGGGCTGAGGAAAGCCTCGGCAGGTACGGCGCGAAGCTGTGTCGCATCGGCATCGGCGGGCAGGTCGGCGCTGCGAGCGAAGGCCACGCCAAGCGATTGGGCCGAGGGCCTGCCCGGGCGGTCGAGCGCCAGTTCGGCAGATCGCTGGCGGCCCAGGCCGGACTGGACGATGGCCTTGTGGAACAGGCCGCGCGCAGCGGGGGCGACCATCAGCTGGGTGACGGCCACGCCGCCCGCCGACTCGCCGAAGATCGTGACATTGCCGGGGTCGCCGCCGAGTGCCGCGATATTGTCCCGCACCCATAAGAGCGCGGCGATCTGGTCCATGACGCCATAATTGCCTGCGGGTTCGTCGGCCGGGCGATCTGCGGCCAGCGCCGGATGATCGAAGAAGCCGAGGCGGCCGAGGCGGTAGTTGATCGTCACCACCACCACGCCGCGCCGGGCCAGCGCACTGCCGTCATAGAGAGCCGCCGTGCCCGAGCCGTTGTTGTAGCCGCCACCATGAATCCAGACCATGACCGGCAGGGGCCCGTCCCGCTCGACCGGCGCCCAGACATTCAGCGTCAGGCAGTCCTCGCTCATCGGCAGGGGGCCGACACCGGGGTCACCGTTGGCGGGCGGCTGGATGCAGAGGGCGCCATAGTCACTGACGTCGCGTACGCCGTCCCAGTCCGGGGCCGGGGCCGGAGGACGCCAGCGCCCCTCCCCCACCGGCGGCGCGGCATAGGGCAGGCCCTTGAAGGCGACCACATCGCCCGAAACCACGCCCCGCACGGCCCCGTTCTCAAGCCGTATGAGTTCGACGGGATCAGGCACGGACTGAGACACGGGCGCAAGGACCATCATCAGGGAAAGCAGACCGGAGACTATCATGGCCCGACCCTAGACGGCGGTTCCGATAACCCCAAGTCAATCGCTTGACATGCCTTGGGAACCGCTGTCGGGATCAGGCGTTTCGACGGCTTCGTCGAGGGGGCTGCCGCTTGAAGTATCTTGAGTTGAGTGATGTGGCCGCGCGGGACATGGCCCGGGCGTTTGATGCATCGCCCAATCCCTACACCATGCTGACGACCGACTTCTGCTATGCCGGGGTCAACCAGGCCTATCTGGACGTGGTCGGGCGGCAGCGGGATGACCTTATCGGTCGCAATCTGTTCGACCTTTTTGATGGGGGCGGCCAAGGCGATCAGGCGCGCGAGAATGCCCGCCAGCTGAGGGCCTCTTTCGAAAGGGTGCTGAAGACCGGCCAGCCGGATCACATAGCTCTGATCCACTATCCGATCGAGGTCGTCGATCCGGAGGGCCAGACCCGGATCGAGGACCGCTACTGGAGCGCCACCCACACGCCGATCCGGGGCATAGATGGCGACGTCGCCTACATCCTGCAGCACACGACGGACATCACCGAGCTGCAGAATCTGCGAAAGCGGGTGGCCGGAGACCGCGACCAGGCCACGGTCGCTGACCTGCTCAGCAGCAATGTGCTCGCCCGCGCCGAGCACCTGCAGACCGACAATCTACGCCTGCAATCAGAGCGCAACCGCCTGCTGGACATCTTCATGCAAGCGCCGGGATTCATCGCTGTGCTGACCGGGCCGGACTTTGTCTTCCAGATGCACAACGAGGCCTATGCCGAGCTGACCGGCCACAGGTCGCTGAATGGCATGCCGGTGGCTGAAGCCCTTCCTGAAGTCGTGGCCCAAGGGTTTCTGGACCTGTTGAAACAGGTGCGGCAGACCGGCGAAGCCTTCGAAGGGCATGCGATGCCCGTGCAGCTGGGCACGGGGGAGCATGGTGCCCTGCGCACCCACTATCTGGACTTTGTCTATCAGCCCCTGCGCGATGGTCAGGGTGATGTGGCGGGCGTGTTCGTCCAGGGGCACGATGTGACGGACGTCGTCGAGGCCGGAAACCGGCAGAAACTGATGATCGACGAGCTGAACCATCGCGTGAAGAATACCCTGGCAACGGTTCAATCCATTGCCATGCAGACGGCGCGAACTCATGCCGAGCCCGAGACGTTTGCCGAAGGGTTTCAGGCGCGTCTGATGTCGCTGTCGCATACGCACAACCTGCTGACGCGCACCCACTGGGAGGGAGCGGAGCTGGCGGATATCCTGACCCATGAGACCGAGGCCCACGGATCCATGCGTATCCTGCCCAACGGGCCGGTCGTCTCGCTTGACCCGGCCCAGGCCTTGTCGCTGGGAATGATCTTCCACGAACTGGCCACCAATGCCGCCAAGCACGGGGCCCTGCAGTCCGGCGACGGCCGTGTCCTTGTCGACTGGTCCATTCAAGACGGGACGGTGTCGCTGGTCTGGCGCGAGATCGATGGTCCATCGGTCGTGGCGTCCGAACATCGCGGGTTCGGCAGCCGTCTGATCGAGCGGAATGTGCGCCATGATCTGGCGGGACAGTCCCGCTTCGACTATGCCCCTGACGGATTGATCTTTTCACTGACCTTTCCACTCGAGAGAACCGCGACATGAGCACACCGGGACTGGAAGGCCGAAAGGTATTCGTCGTCGAGGACGAATCGCTGGTCGCGATGCTGCTGGAGACCATGCTTGAGGACATGGGCTGCACCGTTTTCGGAACCGCGGCACGCGTCGAGGACGCGCTGGAGGTGATCGCCGGCGATGCCCGGCCCGATGTGGCGCTACTGGACGTCAATGTCGCGGGCCAGACCGTCTATCCGGTGGCCGAGGCGCTGGATCGCAAGGGCGTGCCGCTGGTGTTCTCGACCGGCTATGGCCAGGGTGGGCTGGCCGAGGGCTGGGAGGGCCGGCCGACAGTCCAGAAGCCCTATACCGAGGCCATGATCCGCGACGCCTTGATGCGGGTACTGGACATCAAGAACGCCTGAGATCGCGGATCACGGCCCGTGCGGCATTATGGCCGGGCGCGCCGGTCACCCCGCCGCCGGGATGGGCGCCGGATCCGCACAGATAGAGCCCCGGCACCGGCATACGGTAATCGGCATGGCCCAGCACTGGACGCGCGCTGAACAGCTGATCGAGACTGAGGCGGCCGTGGAAGATGTCGCCGCCGATCAGGCCGAAGCGCCGCTCCAGATCGCGTGGTCCCAGAGCCAGCCGGCCGACCACAGAGTCCCTGAAGCCCGGCGCATGCGCCTCGACCGTATCGATCATCAGGTCCGCAACCGTGTCGCGATGCACATCGTCCAGATCGGGGGCCACGTGCTGACAGAACAGACTGGCGACGTGATGTCCCTCTGGCGCCAGACTGTCGTCAAGGGTTGAGGGGATCAGCATTTCTACGATCGGCTGGCGGGACCAGCCGTCGCGGCGGGCGTCGTGATACGCGCGGTCCATATAGTTGAGACTGGGCGCGATGATGATGCCGGCTGTCAGGTGGTCGCCGACGCCGGGCCGTGCCGTGAAGTTCGGCAAGCGGTCCAGCGCCACATTCATGCGGAAGGTGCCCGACCCCGAGACGTGTCGATCCATCCGTTCACGGAAGTCCGCAGGCACCACTGCGGGGTCGACCAGCCGGTCGAACAGCAGGCGTGGATGCAGGTTCGAGACGACCCCGCGCCCGCGCACGACCTCACCCGCCTCGGTCACCGCGCCGACGGCCCGGCCCTTCTCGATCAGGACCTCGGCGACAGGAGCATCGAGGGTGATGTTAATCCCCGCTTCGACGCAGGCGGCGGCCATGGCCCGGGTGATGGCCCCCATGCCCCCGATGGCATGGCCCCAGGCGCCGCGCTTGCCGTTCACCTCGCCGAACACATGGTGGAGCAGGACATAGGCCGAGCCCGGTGTGTAGGGACTGCCGTACGCGCCGACCACGCTGTCGAAGCCGAACAGGGCCTTGACCGGGTCGCTCTCGAACCAGCCGTCCAGCCATTCCCCTGCGGAGCGGGTGAACAGGTCGATCAGGTCGCGCTGGGTAGTCTGGTCCAGCTGTTTGACGCGCAGGCCGAGCGCGCCCGCCGCCAGTGCAGGCCCGAGGCTTGCCAGATCCAGTCCGGGGGTGAGGTTGGGCGGGGCCTTCAGCACCTGATCGCGCAGCACGTCGGCGACCGCGTCGAGGCGTCGGCCATAGTCATCCAGCCGTGTCGCATCGCGCGCGGAAAAACGGGCCACCTCGCGCGCGGTCAGCCCGCCCTCGCCCACCGCAAGGCTGTCGCCGTTCGGCAGGGGCAGGAAGTTCGACATGCGGCGCTCCACCACCCGCAGGCCGTGCCGCGCCAGCTGCATGTCGGCGATGACCTTCGGATTGAGCAGGCTGACGGTGTAGCTGGCCGTCGAGTTGCGGTAGCCGGGATGGAACTCTTCGGTGACGGCGGCGCCACCGACCACGGAGCGCCGCTCGAGCACCCGCACCTTCAGCCCGGCGCGCGCCATATACCAGGCACAGACCAGCCCGTTGTGGCCCCCGCCCAGCACCACAGCGTCCCATGTCTCGCGCGCCATAAAGCCCTGCTCCCGTCTCGATCCCTGCGCAAAGCCTAAAGACTGAACAGGCCCGAGGAAATCGATTCCTGTATCGTCCGTCACACTCCGTCAGTCGACAGAACGCCGATCCGGGTTCACACAGGGGACGAGAGCGGAGGGGCAGATGGCGCGGGTGAAACCCATTCTGACAGTGGCTGCATCGATGGCGCTGATGACTTCAGCGGCTGTGCCCGCCAGGGCGCAGGACGGCGGTATGTGGCAGGTCTATATCGCGGGCGTGCCGCTGAGCTGTGCCAGCTATTACGGCGAGCCGGTGCGCATCTATATGACCCGGGGCCTGAACAATGTCGGGATCGCCACACGGGTCCAGAATGGCCAGCCGATCATCGTCATGAACCCTGCGGTGCTGGAGCGCTTCACACCGCTGGTTCAGGTGTGGTGGTTCGCCCACGAGTGCGGCCATCATGCGCTCGGCCCCTACAACAGCGAGACCAATGCGGACTGCTGGGGCGTTCGGGTGCTGCGCGATCAGGGCTTCATCCGCAGCGTCTATGATCTTCAGGCCTTTGCCTATGACCTCAGCAGCCTGCCCGGCAGCGCCATGGGGCATCTGCCCGGCCCGCAGCGGGCCCAGAACGTGATCAACTGCTCGCTGACCTGAGTGGCCACAGCTTCCGAGGGCGTGTAGCAAGGAGGCGGGAGGGTGTCTGACCCCATGGTCCGTTTTCTGCTGATCGCGCCCAGGCCGCATTGGGATGCTGACTTCGCCGGGATATCCGGCGGTGCAGAGGATTCCGTGACCCGGGTCGCGCCAGTGGCCATCGCCACAGTGGCGGCCATGGCCCCCGCAGGCCTCTCGATAACGCTGCACGATGAGGCCCTGGCCCCGGTCGATTTTGACGCCGAGGCGGACTTTATCGGCATCACCGCCAATGTCTCGCAGGCCAAACGCGCGATCGAGATCGCTCATGAGTTCCGGGCACGGGGCAAGCCAGTGATCATCGGCGGGCCGCACATCACCCTCGACCCCAAGGCCTTTGACGGGGCCTGCGACGTTGCTGTGACCGGCGAGTTCGAGGAGATCGCCGAGAGCTTTTACACCGACATGCTGAACGGCACGCTGAAACCGCACTATTCCGGGGGGCGCCCGGACCTGTCGCGCTCGCCTGTCCCGGCCTGGGAGCTGTTCGACAATGACCGGGCTCTGGTCGGGGTGGTGCAGACAAGCCGTGGCTGCCCGTTCGAATGCAGTTATTGCGATGTGATCCAGTATCTGGGCCGCAAGCAGCGCCACAAGACGCCGGATCAGGTGATCGCCGAGGTCCAGCGCCTGTATGATCTGGGCTATAACCGCATTGCCCTGGCCGACGACAATTTTACCGTTTATCGCAAGCGCGCCTCCGAACTGCTGGACGCCCTTATCGCCTGGAACGGCCACGAGGGGCGCGATCATGTGATCTTCGCCACCCAGGTCTCGATCGATGTGGCGCGCGACGACGAGATGCTGGTGCGCTGTGCCGAGGCGGGCGTGTCGAACCTGTTCATCGGCGTGGAGTCGGTCAACGAGGAGAGCCTGAAGGCCAGCAAGAAGCGGCAGAACCTGAATGCCGACATGCAGGCCCAGCTGCGCAAGGTGTCGAGCCACGGCCTGAAGATCGAGGCCGCCCTGATGGTGGGGTTCGACGCGGATGACTTGTCGATCTTTGAGCGACAGTACCGGTTCGGCATGGGCCTACCGGTCGGAACCTTCAAGATTTCCTCGCTGGTCGCGCCCATGGCCACGCCCATCTATGACGAGATGTTGCAGGCGGGGCGGCTGGACCTGACGGGGGAGCAGGCGCATTTCCCCGGCGCAGACATGGTGACCAACATCATCCCCGCCCAGATGACCAAACAACAGCTGTACACCGGCACGCGCTGGCTGATCAGTCGGCTGTACAGCCCGGCGGCGTTCTGGACGCGGTTCGAGGCGCTGGCCGACATCCTGGGGCCCAATCCGCTGCTGAAGCGCGGGACCGGTCGGCTGCACAACCCGGTGTCGCGGGCCAGGGCCAATGCCCATTTTGGCCGGATGCTGCGCGCTGTCAGCCGAGGCAATCCCGAGATCGCAGACGTCATCCGCAAGGCCAACCGGCTGATGCGCGCCCGGCCGGATATCCGCGACGGGCTGGCGGACATCCTGACGACGTGGATGCTGTCGCTGTATGTGCACATGGAAAAGGGCGTCTATGACGCGGAATGGGCGCGGATGGAGGCCCCGCCTCTTGACCGGGTTCAGTCGGCGGCGTGATCGTCGGGCTCAGGCCGCGAGGGTGGCTTGCCGTGACGCGTCCCGTTCGATCAGGAAGATGCGGCCGAGGGTGGCGATCATCTCCAGCCAGTCAGCCAGAGAGGCCTCACTGACCAGATCGGCGTCGCGCGGTTCGAACTTTGACGACCAGCCGCCGCTGTACATGCGGCATTCCGAACAGACAGCGTCCGAGGTGCCGCACTTTTCCTGGCCCTGCTGCAGGTCGGTCTTGAAGTAGCGCATCTTTCCGATCATCCGCGAATGGCAGTCGCGGGCGATGCCGGTCTCAGGGTCGATGTCATATAGGGGGCCGGACTGGGTCGCCCAGGCATTGTAGGCCTTCGAATAGACGACGGTTTCCGGGAAGTCGTCGATCAGTTCGTCCATGGTGCGCCGTACCCGGGTCAGGCTGTCGTCGTCCCACAGCAGATTGTTTTCCGGGTTGGAGATGCGGAAGAACTGCCGGTCATTCCCCTCGCCCTCGGTCAGCTTGCGCAGATAGGTGTGGGTCGGCGAATACATGTTGAAGGTGACGGGCAGGCCGTTGTCACGGCCGATCTCGGCCAGGCGACGGGCGTCGCCCAGATTGGTCTTCGTCAGGGTGTAGAGCAGGATGGCACGGGGATCGCCGGCGTAGTTGCGGATGGCCTTGTGGAATGAGCGACCGCCGCGCAGGTCGGCATCGGTTTCCGCCTCGACGCCCCAGACCGACACCCCGATCCGGTAGGGCACCGCCGGGTCGATCCGGATCGTGCCATTGGTACCGATATTGCCATACGGGAAATACTGGCTGGCGGCGATCAGCCGGTCCTGATGCAGGGCCGGCTCGGCCCCGACGAAGTAGGCCATGGTGACGCCGCGTTCGGCCTCGGCGGCGAAGAACCGGTCCCAGGTTTCGATATCCTCAACGCCCTGTATCGGTTTAAAATCATCGGAGAAATAATAGCAGCCCTCGCAGAACAGATTGCAGCGGGTAGCAACCTCGTAGAAGGCCGGCTTGCGGAAGGCACGGACCACACGCTTCGCCTCTTCATAGGCCGGTGCCAGGTGAGGCGCGCCCTGCAAGAGGCCCGACAACCGGGTCAGTCTGGCTCTACGATCACTCGACACACGGCCTCCCTTGCCGACACAGGGTCGGACGCCTGACGCTATCATGACTTGCAGGCGCTGGGGAGTTAGCGTCAGAATTCATGCGGGACATGTTGCCCCCTCCGCATGCCCGCGGGCTTCGAGCGCGGTAGCGATATCCCGGGAGAACAGGCGCGCGCCCTCGGGGTTCATGTGATTGGGGTCGACGAACAGCTCGGCGGGATAGATGCGGGCCGGGTCGCGCCAGGCATTGATGACGACAGCCCCCTGCCCCTCGATCCGGTCCAGAGATCGCCAAAGGGTCTGGAGGTCGGCGTCCATATGCCGGCGGGTGCTGGCCTGCATCTGCGGCGAGGCGGGGGGCACGATGATGTAGAGTTGCCCGCCGGCGGCCCTGATCTGTGCATGGATGTCGCCGATCGCCTCGGCGGCCCGTCCGGACACGCCGGGGTCATAGTAGGCGATGGAGTTGATGTCGGTCAGGCGATCCGACAGCTGGCTTTCGGTCATGCCTGCATCGGCTGCCGGATCGAGGGTGCCATCGAGGCGCCAGATCAGATTGTCGACTGGCCGGGCGGGCGGGCGCAGGCCCACCGTCACCAGCATCTGCTGGAACCGTCTGCGCCAGTCCTGATAGCCGAGCGCGGGTAAGACCCGGGTCACGGCGTACTGACGCCAGTCCCCATCGATCATTCCATGGCGGCCATGCTCGAACAGGAAGCGATAGGTGATCCGCCGGTTGTGGCTGCGCCCCGACGCAGGGACGGCGTTGTTATAGAGGGTCGCGCCCGGACTGAGCGCCAGAAACCACTTCTTGGGCGGGTCGGGACGGCTGAGCACCAGCTCGACCATCGCCTGGGTCTCGAACACATCCTGAAGGACAAAGAAGAAGTCGGCACCGTCGAGGCACAGGGTGTCGAGCCGGATTGAACCGCCGATGGAACTGCCGACGATGATGGCGTCCTTGCCGGAGGTGTCGTCCAGAACGGCATTCATGGCCTCGATCTGGCGGCCATCATCGAACACGCGCGACACGACATTGAGCCCGGCGATCAGGGCCGCGGCCAGAACGAGGAAGAGGATCAGGCGGCGCATCGGATCCCCGTCAGAAGTTGAAGTAGAGGAAGCCGGGCTTGTCGAAGGTCCCGAACATGAGAATGACCGCGATCAGGGCATAGTAGAAGCCCCAGGCCACGACCGGGCCGCGCGACTTCAGGCGCTCGAACACGGACTGGCGGCAATCGAACCACTGGAAGATCTCGAGGCCGACGATGGCGATCACCAGATAGCGCGGCATGACGCCGAAGCCCGACAGCAGGGCACCGGGGTCCTGTATCGCCCAGGCGGGAAGCTCGACCATCCGGCCCCAGGCCTGGATCGCCAGCTGCCAGCTGGGGGTGGCGACCATCGATCCGAGAAGGATCAGGAAACTCCAGAGGACCAGTCGGTTCAGGCTGTCCTGAAGGGCCACCTCGACACCGCGAGGCAGGCCGAGGGTGCGCGCCACTCCATGCGAGAAGGTCACCGCCGCACGGCTGCGGCGAACAATGCCCTCGCCGATCATCACCAAGCCCGCGATCACGCCCGCTGCCAGCCAAGTCCAGGCGGCGCCATGCCAGAGGGCAACGATGGCGATCGTGATCAGGGTGGCGACCGCACGCCGGACTGCCTTGTCATCCCGCCGTCCTCTGCCCCGGCCTCCACCTCGCGCGATCGGCAGGTAAACGTAGTCGCGGAACCAGGTGGAAACAGTGATGTGCCAGCGCCGCCAGAACTCGGCCACCGAGACGGAGGCCAGCGGGCGGTCGAAGTTGCGTGTCAGCTGAATGCCGAGGATCAGGCTGGAACCGATCGCGATGTCGGCATAGCCGGACAGGTCAGCGTAGTAGCGATAGATTTCCCCGACAGCGGCGGTCAGCACCAGCAGAGGCGAATGGTCGAGGGGCTGGTTCAGCACCGGCGGCACGATGTCCGCCAGCCGGTCGGCGATCACCAGCTTCTTGAAATAGCCGACCAGCATCAGGGCGCCGCCGGCGGCGGCCTGTCCGACCTCGAACACCTTGTGCTGGCGGAACTGCGGCAACAGGGTGCCTGGCCGCTCGATCGGGCCCGCCAGCAACTGCGGGAAATACATGACGTAGACGGCGAAATAGCCGAGGTGGCGTTCCGGCTCTTTCCGACCGCGATAGACGTCGATCACATATCCGAGCGTCTGGAAGGTGTAGAAGGATATGCCGAGCGGCAGCAGCAGGCTGATGGGCTCAAACGCCTGACTGTCGCCACCGTGGAACAGCATCAGGCCGGTATTGGCGACCAGGGCGAAATATTTGAAGGTGAACAACAGGCCGAGGTTGCCGCACAGGCTGGCGGCCAAGAGGGCCTTGCGTCGCCAACCCGGCTGGGCGCGGGGAAGCGCCTGCCCCACGACGTAGTCGATCAGGGTCGAGACCCACAGCAGCCACAGGAAATCCCAGCGCCAGGCCGCGTAGAACAGATTGCTCAGGACAAGCAGGACGACCCACCGCCACCGCTGGGGCGTGAAGAAATACAGGACCACGACGAGCGGCAGGAACAGCAGATAGTCGAGGCTGTGAAAGCTCATAGGCGATCAGGACCGCGCGCCGTCACGGCGCGGCGTGACCCGGATCGGCGCACGACCGTCGGGCCGGAGCGCGAAATCGATCCAGCAGGTCAGGTCCTGGCCCGGATTAGGTGACAGACGATGGCCGCTAACCACATGGCCGATGGCCCGGCTCAGCACCATAAAGGCAAAGGATGTGCCTACGCAGCCTCTGGGTCCGGCCCCGAATGGCAGCCATAGACGGCGATGAGCCGACAGATCCTTGCCCATGAAGCGGTCGGGGTGGAAGGCATCCGGCTGATCCCAGATGCGCCGGTTCCGATGCATGGCATAAATGCCGAGGACGGCCGTGAAGTCCTTGTCCAGCACCGCATCACCGACCGGCAGGTCGACGGTCACGTCCCGAAGGATCTGGGGAATGGGCGGATAGAGCCGTAAGGTCTCGTGGATGACGGCGCTGGTCAGGGGGCAGGATCGTAAATCCCGTGCCGGGTCTTCCGGACCGGGACCATCGGCCCATTCCTGGCGCACACGCTCCTGGACGTCGGGATGTTTGGCCAGCAGCCACAGGGCCCAGGTGAGCGTCGCGGTGGCATTGTCGTGCCCGGCATGCAGGAACAGCAGGGCGGTGTTGAGCATCCGGTAGGGTTCGCCGAAGTCCTCGGCCCGGATTTCGACTGCCCGCGCACTGAGCGGACGCAGGCATTCGATCTGGTCGCGCAGAGGGGCATAGGCCAGACGATCCATGGCCTCCGCCGCATCGACGAGCAGCGGATCGCTATGTTGCGCCTGTTCCTCGCTGCAGAAGAAGGCCCGCCACAAGGCCTGCATCGTCAGATGCCGGGCGGTCCGGAACAGATCGACCGGGCCGTCATCCCATTCAGACAGCGCTTGGGTACAGGCCAGTGTAACCCGGTCGATCGTGGTGCGCTCATTGGTGCCGTGGATGGGGCTGAGAAAGGCCTGACGCCACTCGGACCAGTCCATCTCTTCGCCCTGCAGCAGGGTGTCGCCGAAACTGCTGCCCAGAATCCGGTCGTGGAGACGCGACCGCGGATACTGCCCTTTCCGGTTCAGCAGCACCTCGGTCACGACCAGCGGATCGGTCACCATGACCATGCGACGATGGCCGACCGTGGCCTCGACAAAGGGTTCGGTGAGGCAGGTCTCTGACCAGTATTGATCCGGCGCCTGCAGGGCCCGGACCATGCCGGTAAAGCGCAAGGGATCGCGGCCCTGAAAGGTCAGGCATGGCAAGTCGACGCTGGATCCCGCCTGATAGTCGCCCATCCCCGCCCCGCCGACTCGGCTTTCTGCGACGTCCTGCTTACGCTGTCCCGGAAAAGCGGGCCAGTTCGGTGAACTGTCCGGCGACCTCGCCACCGACCACCATCTGCTCACCCGAGGTGACCCAGACGTGGGCCTTCAGCCCCCTCTGCTCCTCCCCTTCGCGCGCAACACCATAGTGGAGCACGCTAGAGATCCCCCGCCGCCTGAGCATGGCATGGGCTGCCAGCCCCTGTTCGAAGCACATCGCCCGCCAGGGCACATTGCGGGCGGCGCGCCGCACCGCGCGTCGGACGGGCATGATCTCGTCGCGGGTCTGGGCCGGGCGTCCTCCCGTCCGCACCCCGTGCTTTGCCACATGACGAAAGGGCACGAAGGCGAGGCAGAAGGCCCCGAGCCCCAGCGCAAGCACGGCCTCGGTCAGAATGGGGATATCACGCAGCTTCATGAGCCCCTCGTGGCCAGAGCCGTCGCGCCTTGCGCCACAGCCACAACGGGATGCGGATCACGACATAGAGGAAGCCAAGGCCTCGCGGCAGGGGCATGTGGACGCGGTCGTAGTCCCCTGCCCAGTTGCTCTCCAGCTCTGCCAGAAAGGCCCTGGGGGTCGTCCCGATCAGATGGCGACCGATCCACGTCATCCGCCAAGGCTTGCTGTAGGCGGCGATCTCGGTCACGCCCCCGCCATGAGTCAGGCTGGCGTGAGCGGCATGGACGAGGTAGCGGCCGGCGGGATCCAGCTGTGTCGTTGCGAGGGGGTGGCCAAACAGACTTTGACAGAGCGTGAGCGCCACATCGGGCGCCCGTCCGGCACCCATGGCCACCGCCTGATCGCGCAGGCGGGTGATTTCGTCGCTACTGCGCCCCTTCAGGAAGGCGGCGACGTCGGCGATCCATTTCAGCCGCGACCAGCTGTGGCGCGTGCCGTGCACACACAGATAGGCGAACAGTTCGGGATCGGCGAGCGTCCGCAACTTGCCGGAGCCCAGAGCCACAGACTGGGTCTGGCGCAGATCCAGCCCGGAAAGCTCGTGAGGATTGTCGACGAGCTTCCAGTGAAGCTCGAGATAGATGTTCCGCGCCGGGTGGAAAAACACGCATTCCTTGGCGACGTCCTGAAAACGGCGGAAGGCGTCGGGCGACAGCCCCTTCGGATAGTCAAGGAGATAGCCCTCCGCGATCAACAGGTCGCAGGCGGCCTCGACCTGATCAGGGCGCACGAGGAGGTCGATGTCCCAGGAGTCCTTCATGCCGACATCGCGGTGCATCAGGAGGGCCAGCGCCGAGCCCTTTACGAAGGTCGCGTCCAGCCCGGCCCTGTCGAACGTGGACTGAAGAAACAGGCTCTCCCTGGCCAGGTTCAGACTGCGTCGGGCGGCCTGACCGGCCATCTGCGCGAGACGCGCGGCCGTGCCGGGCGGCAGGCGCACGCCGGCTTCGGTCAGGGCGCGGTGGACCTGGGGAGCCACCCGGTGTCGCGCCACCGTCTGGATCAAATGATCCATGTCGAGCACCGGACTGGCCACAATTGTCCGCAGGCCCACGTTCCGGACGGCGCCATCGCCCAGGCGGCAGCAGCTGACCACAAGGCGGAGGGCCAACGGCAGAGGCAGGACCTCGCCCGCCCTCACAGAACGCGATCGTCGATCAGACGTCCCTCTTCGAAGGTCAGCCGACGGCTGCAGACCGCAAGGCTTTCGGCACGATGTGAGATCATCAGGATCAGGGGCCGGGGGTCGAGTTCGGCCAGCGCCCTCAGCACCGCGTCCTCGCTGTCGGCATCCAGCGCGGCTGTAGCCTCATCCAGAACGAGGACATAGGGACGTCGCAGAAGCGCGCGGGAGAGAGCCAGACGCTGACGCTCGCCGCCCGAGACCATGGCCCCATCCTCGCCCACCACACTGTCCAGCCCGAGTGACAGCCGGGAGACGACGCGGTCTGCGCCGGTCGCGGCAAGCGCCTGGGCGATGGGGGCATCACCCGCCTCGACGCCACCCCAGAGCAGGTTGGCGCGGATGGTGTCGTTGAACAGAAGCGGGTCCTGGGTGACATAGGCGAGGCGATCCCGCCAGGCGGATATCGTTTGCGCATCAAGGGTCTGGCCGCCGATGGTGATGCGCCCCTGCTGCGGCTCGAGCAATCCGGCCATAAGGTCCGCAAAGGTCGTCTTGCCGGCACCCGACGAGCCGGTGACGGCCACAAACTCTCCGGGCTGCAGCGTCAGTGACAGGGCGCGGACGCCCCGCCCGTCCGTCGCGCCCTTGTGGAGATAGGTGACGTCGTGGATACGGATGGTGCCCTTGAGGGAGCTCCGATCTTCGCTACTGGCTGCCGCGACACGAGCCTCGCGGATCAGGTCATCGAGGGTATTCTGGACCGCTTCCCAGGCCGGAAGGGCGTAGGCTACCTGCTGGAGACCCGATTGGATCTGTATGGCGGGGCCCGCGATCCGTGCGAGGACGACCAGCAGGGTCAGCATGACGGCCGGGGGATAGTCCAGCACCAGAAACCCGAGCAACAAGGAGATCGAGGCGACAGCCGCGCCCAGCAGACTCCACATGACCCTCATGGCCGCCTGGCGATTGATGAAGGCAATCTGCTGGTGAGCGGCGATGCCCAGATCCCGTTCAAATGCCGCAACGAAAGCAGAATGCAGGTTCTGGCTCATGGCCGCCTTGAGCCCGCCGAGGAATCGCCCAAGCTCGACCATCAGTCGCATATTGGAGCTTGTTACCCGGGCACCGATCTCGCGGGAGGCCCCCAGCCAGCGGCCCATGACAAGGGCACCCAGCCCCATCGCCATCAGAGCGATAACGGCCAGCAGGGGCGCAAGGGCCAGCGCCACGCCCGCTTGAATGACTACGAGAACGACGGCAACGCCACCTTGCAACAGGAAATGCACGCCAGACGCACACCGTTGAATGTCCCCGCTCATCAGGTGCGTCACGCGGCCGTGCCCGAGGGCGTTCAGCGCCTCCCACCGACTGCCGGCGAGGGCGCGCGCGAGCGTCGATCTCTTGCTTTCCAGATACCCCACCTGCAGTGCACCCATACGCAGGTCGCGCTGCCAAAGGATCAGAGCGCGCAGGGCCATCACAAGACCAAACAGGCCCAGCACCAGGATCAGTCTCGAGGCCCCCTGTTTATCCGGCCAAAGATTCAAAAGCAGGCCGAGCGGGCCCGTCTGGCTCGCGCCTTCCGCAAAGAGCGTCCCCAGCAGCGGAACCAGCAGGAGCAGGCCGAAGCCATCCAGCAACGCACCGAGCGCCACCAGGACAATCAGTCCGGGACCTCGGCCACCGACGTAGGTGGCGAGATCCCTGACAAAAGCGAAGGCCTTTTTCATCAGACGAACGACGCGTTGCGATCAGGCATTGGTGCGGGTCGCCTTGCGCATGAAATGGCCGACGGAGACACCCCGCAGCACCAGCAGCCGATAGTCGCGCATCGCTTCGGGATTAGTCCAGTCCCTCTCGGGCATGGATTCCAGCAGTGTCTCGAGGCGATCCAGATCAAGGACATCCGCGACCCCGTCGACATGGCGCAGGCGGCGGACCTCCTGAAGCAGGGACTCGCGTGATGTCTGCACATTCTCGAACCAGTCGGCAGCCTGATAGCCCTTGCGGCGCTCTTCGAGAACCACGGCCGGGAGCCGGTCGGTCAGCCCCAGACGGGCCAGACGACGGGGCAGACCGTCATTGAGAAAGGCCTCGGTCGGAAGGGCCAGGCAGTATTCGACCAGACGCCGGTCAGCGGTGGGATCACGGACATCCAGACCCCAGCCCCCCATCACGCCCTTGGCGTAGTTGCCGAAATCCACGCGCCCCAGAATGCGCAGGCGCTGGGCAAAGGCATCGGCCTCGGAGCGGTATTCCAGATCATGGCCTCGGTCCCGGGCGCGACGTCTCAGGTCGTGCGCTTCGACCGCGCTCTCCTTCACAGCCGAATAGTCTCCGAGAACGGCGATGCGGCCGCGAAGCCGACTGGCAAATCGCCAGAGCGCCGTCGGCATCCAGGGACCCAGAGCCTGGGCCCAGTAGCCCTTCCAGTTCATTCGCCTTTCGCGCGAAAGGGCATGGCCCTGGCGCAAAAATCCGACCAGATCGCCCTTCTTGAGCAGTTCACCGGGCAGGGTCTTGCCGTCATAGCTGAACGTCATATTGCCCATCGCGCCAACGAGCAGCACATTCAGGCCAAGGCGACGCGCTTCCTCGTGGATATGGTCGGTCCAGCGCGCATTGCAGATGTTGAGGACCGGGCGTTCGAACGCGTTGAAGCCGCGATCCAGGCCCGCCGTCAGGTCGCGGCCGTCGTTGCGCAGCACCACGTGATCCATATTCGGGTAGAGCGCGGCCGTCGCCGCCGCCAGCTCGGTCTCGTCCTCGACCTGGCCGGGCGTGCCGGGAAGGACGAATCCGGCCCGGGGGGAGGACGTAAAGGCCGCGACCCGCCCGCCCGTCTCCGCCATCAACCGCGCGGCGGTGGCCGCGACTGCGGAGCTGTCCAGCCCGGCGCTCAGATGGCTGCCGATGCGACGCCCGGCCCCTCTCAGTCGCGATTGAACCGCGCGGTCCAGATGCTGGCGTAGCCCCTCGACCTGCGCCTCGAACGTCTGCGGGACCGGCAGGGTCCGGCTGGGGTTCCAGTGCCGGTGGATGGTCTGACCGGTTGCCGTGACCAGCACATAGTGCCCGGGCTCGACCCGATAGATGTCCTGAAACCAGGTCTCGGGCCCGCTTTCCGGCAGCAGGGCCAGCAGTTCGGTCACACGCGAGGCATTCGGCGCGATCGGCACGTCCGGCAGGGCATGCAGCCCCTTGGCCATCGACGCGAAGGCAAACCAGCCGCCCTGCCGATGATAGTGGAGGGGCTTGGCGCCGAGGGCGTCGCGCGCCAGCGTCAGTTGACGGTCACGCCCATCCCAGACCGCAAAGGCATAGTCGCCATAAACATGATCAAAAAGCCCCGTCTGCCAGCGCTCCCAGGCGGCCAGCAGCAGGCGGGTGTCTGAGCTGTTCGCGGCTTCGGCGGGGTCCAGACCGAGCGTGTCCGACAGACCGTCCCGGTCATCGAGACGTACATCCGCAACCAGATGATAGCGTCCACACGCGCTGCTCAGTGGTGGCGTGTCAAACCGGTCTTCATCCAGGCAATCGAATCGGCGCAGGCCGAACGCGATATCGCCGCCGTCCCAGAAACCCTCGCCGTCAGGCCCGTAGGCGGCCTGCGCGCGACTCATCGACCGGCACCCTGCCGCAGCGGATCCTCCGTCTGGTCGCCATAAACCGGATAGAGCCGTCATTACATTCCCGGACAAATGGCAAAAAGACCCCGCTGATCAGCAGGGTCGGCAGAAGGTTCTGGCAGAAATACTGAACGACGCCGGGAAAGGCCATCGGCCAAATCTCGTCACGCGTCAGCCTCGAACCGCCTACGAGGCTGAGCCGTTGACGTCGGCGCCAGCGTTGATATTGGCTTCGGCACAGTCGGCGTCCAGGCGAACCAAGGTCGGCGCGTCCCAAGACTTGCGGACTGGAACATCGCCCGGGTCCGGAAGGTTCGTATTCTCGTTGATCGGCTCACGCATTTTGGCTGGATCCCTAACGATACCGGTTTGAAGGTGACACACGGTCGCAAACTGTCAATCCATATCCACTGGAAGGTGTATTTTCCTTTTTTTTTCGGCGTGTTACAAAGCGCAGAGCCTGAGGTAAGCCCTGGCATCATTCCCGGCAGGGAGGTGAGACAGGATAGAGCCCCCGCGCGCTGACACCGATTCGTACATTTTCAGCGTCGCTGGATCATGCCTTCAGCTTCCATATGTACCAGCAAGGCGCAGACATCGGCCCTGCAGGCTGCCGCGTCTACGTCGTATTCCTGCGTCAGGCGGGCGATCAGATCGCCGACCGATATCGGCGTTTCCACAAGCTCCCAGATGCGCGAGCCGATCGGGTCCAGACCGTAGCAGGCCCCGCGATCCACACTCATGGCCATGACCTCGCCATCCACGCGCGTGGTCAGCAGATCCGTGGACGCCACGAGCCGATCCTCGTCCCGGAATTCCTGCTCACTCATAGCTCATGCCCCACACCCAAAATCTGCGCCTCACCAAGCTGGCGGATCAGGCGCTCGACCTCAACCTGAAAAACCTCATGCCCCCATTGGCGCGTCCACTCGAAAACGGCAACCTTGGCAGCCACCGACACGCAATGGCCGAAATGCGCTTCTTGCAGGCCGAGCGCGGATACCACCTGGAGGCGATAAGTCTCGGTCATCAGCATTTGCACAGCCGCGCGCCCCCGCAGGCGGTGCAGGCCCACCGGCTGCTCGCCCTCGCGCACCAGTCTGATCACTGCGCCCAGCAGCACCGGGGCCTGATCGGGGATGGAGGGCAACCCCAGCTGATACTTGTCCATGTCGTCGTGGATGCGCTCGAGTCCGCCGACATCATGGCCATGCAGCTTCGCCGCGTCGGCCCACAGCTTTACGCGAGGAAGTCCGGGGTAGACGATCGGTCGCCCGGCAGCATTAAGGCCAATGACGCAGACATCGTCGCTGAGCACCGTATGGCCGGCCGCGGAGAACCAGGCGGCGAGCGTCGATTTTCCCGCACCCGAATGACCTGTGAAGGCCACGGCAACGCCGTCGATCACCACCGCATTGGCGTGCAGCGGATAGAGGCCCCTTTGATGGATCAGGACTCCCAGCGCCGAGCCCAGAAGGAACAGCCGCAAATTTCGCTCCGAGCACTCCTCGTCGAGATCCACGGTAATGGACCGGCCACCCTCCACCCGGAACCGCGCCACGCCTGGAAGATCCAGCAAGGCGGTGTCACCGATCCGCTCAAGTGAGCTTGCGCCGGTCCGGGCCACCGCGCCCCGGCGTATTTCCACGACCTGGCGCCCCGCGCTCGCCCCGACCTTGATCAGTTCAGGCAGCGGAATCTCGGAACGCAGGACAAAATCGACACAGGCATAATCAGGCACACGCCGTGCTCGCCCGTTTCCGCGCGACTGGCAAGAGTGGGGGAAGATTCTGGCGGAGACGGAGGGATTCGAACCCTCGGTACCCCTTACAGGGTACGACGATTTAGCAAACCGTTGCCTTCAGCCACTCGGCCACGTCTCCGGCAGGCGCCGTCGATAGCCGAGCCGGCGCGGGTGCGCAACAGGCTGTTCGGCGGTGATGACAGGCTTGTGCGTTAACGGGACAGTCAGCCGCATGTGGTGGGATGGGGGCCACTGTCGACAGGAAGCCGCTCTGCCCCATGCCCAGCCCGCTCGCCAATGCCTTCGCTGATGACCGGACCGGTTCGACACGCGAGCTGGACGCCGCAGGTTTGCAGGCGCTGGCGTACACATCCCTGTCCGGAGAAGCCTCGGTCGAAGAAGCGGAGGGCCACAAGCGGGGGCCGTTCCGTCCGGGCGTCTGGCTAAATGCGCGGGAACGGGCGCGGGCGCGTCTGTCGGTTCACTATTTTCATGCCATCGATGTTCTGGTGGTCACGGTTATCACCCTGCTGAGCCTGTTCCTTTTGACGCCGCAGGGTCTTGGCCAGTCGAGCGTGAGCAATGTCCTGCCGGTGATACTCGGCGCGATGGTGACCCTCGGCCTGATGCGGTCGATCGACATCTACCGCTTCGGTCGCGACACCTCTGGCATAATTCATCTCGGGACCGTCGGTGCCATGGTGATGGCCGGCGCGCTGGTTGCGGTTGCGAGCGGACTGATTCTGGGCGGCACCCATGTCGCCCTGTGGCTGGTCTGGCCCGCCCTGATGATCGTCAGTCTGTACGGCCTTCACCTGTGCTGGCTGGAGGTGATCCGGCGTATGCGCTTGACCGGGGCCTTGACCCCTAATGTCGTGCTGGTCGGCGCCACAAAACATGCCGAGTCCATGATCCGCGACGCGATGCAGCGGCGCGACCTGAACATCATCGGCGTGTTCGACGACCGCATGGCGCGATCCCCCAAGGCCGTCGAGGGCGTGCCGGTTCTGGGCGACAGCGAGGCGCTGATGTCGCACCGCATTCTGCCCTATGTGGACCGGGTGGTGCTGGCCATCGACCCGAAGGCCGAGGAACGGGTGCGCGACCTGACCCGCCGCCTGGGGGCCCTGCCCAATCCGGTCAGCCTGCTGGTCGATACAGCTGATGGACAACTGCGCGCCTCGGCCATGGACCGCTTGGCGCGGACCCGCCTCGCCCGCCTGAACGGGCCGGTGGACGACGACCGCCGGGCCTTCAACAAGCGGCTGCAGGACATGATCATCGGCGGCATTGCCATGATCCTCCTGATGCCGGTCATGGCGGTCATTGCCGCGCTGGTGAAGATGGACAGCCCCGGGCCGGCCTTTTTCCGCCAGCGGCGCCACGGCTTCAATCATGAGGAGATCGTGGTCTGGAAGTTCCGGACGATGAAGCAGGAGGCAGCCGACGCCACGGCCAGCCGCCAAGTGACGCATGACGATGACCGCATCACCCGTCTGGGCAAGGTCCTGCGCTCGACCAGTCTGGACGAGCTGCCGCAGTTGCTGAACGTGCTGAAGGGCGAGATGAGCCTGGTCGGACCCCGCCCTCACGCGATCGGCATGAAGACCGGTCAGATCGAATCCGCCAGACTGGTCGCCGACTACGCCCACCGCCACCGGATCAAGCCCGGTATGACCGGCTGGGCCGCCATCAAGGGGTCGCGCGGTCCCCTGCATACGGCCCAGGACGTGCGACGTCGGGTGCAGCTGGACGTGGAATATGTCGAGCGGCAGTCGTTCTGGATGGACCTGTGGATCATGATGGTCACCGTGCCCGTGTTGCTGGGCGACCGGCTGGCCGTCCGGTGAGCGGCGGGTCCTGATGTTCTGGCGCGGGGTCTGGGGCTATCTGCCCGCCAATATCGTTCAGGGGCTGGTCGGCTTTCTGACGCTGGTGCTTTTCACGCGCCTGCTGAGCCCCGACGACTTCGGACGCTATGCCGTGGCCTTTGCCGTGTTCAGCCTGACCCATGTGGCAGTGTTCACCTGGGTCGAGGCAGCCATGGCGCGCTTCTGGGCCGCAGAGAGCCAGGGACCGTCGCTGGCCGACCATTTCGCCGGCCTCTATCAGGCGACCTTTGCCCTGACGCTGATCTTTCTGCCGGTCATGGGGCTGGCCATCTGGCTGTGGCCGATGGACATGGCGTTCCGCATCGCGGTGGCAGCCGGCGTCGCGGGTGTGCCGATCCGCTGCCTCGCCCGACTGGTGCAGGAGCGCTATCGGGCCTCGGGCGAGGTCGCGAAATCCGCCTGGATGGACATCTTTACCAGCGTCGGTGGCCTGGGGTTCGGCGTCGTCTTTGCCCTGCTGGGGGCCGGGGCCGCTTCGCCGCTGATCGGACTGGGGTTGGCACCGCTGGTGCTGTTGCCGTTCGTCCTGCCGGCGGAGCTGAAGTTCGCGCGCGGGGGCCGGGCGGATCCGCAGCGGCTACTGTCCTATGCCCGCTATGGCTATCCGATCGCCGTGTCGCTGACGCTGACCCTGGTGCTGAGCTCTACCGACCGGATCCTGCTGGCGGTGTTTCTGGATGAGGCCGCAACGGGCGCATATCATGCGGCTTACAGCCTGGCGAACCGGACCCTGGATGTGCTGTTCATCTGGCTGGGGGCGGCCGGTGGACCGGCCCTCGTCATGGCCCTGGAACGTCATGGTCCTGCAGGACTGAAGGAAGCCGCGCGCGAGCAGGCCTCGACCTTCCTGCTGATCGGCATCCCGGCGGCGGTCGGACTGGCGCTGGTGGCGCGGCCGATGGCCGAATTCATGATCGGCGAGGATTTGCGCGGGGCAGCGGCGGCCATCACGCCGTGGATCGCCTTTGCGGCGCTGATGTCGGGGCTGTCGAGCTACTACTTCGGTCAGGCTTTCACCCTCGGCAAGCGCACCAGCCTGTTGTTCGTGACCATGGCCATTCCGGCGCTGGCCAATGTGATCCTCAACCTGATCCTGATCCCGTTCTACGGGGTCATGGGCGCGGCGTGGGCGACAGCGACCAGTCTCGGGCTGGGGCTGACCTCGGTCATCCTGATCGGACGACGGGTCGTGGCCCTGCCCATTCCGCTCGACAGTCTGATCCGTATTGTGGTGGCCTCGGTGGCGATGGCCGCTGTGGTCATGGTCCTGCCCTCGCCGGGCGGGTTCGTGGAGCTGATGCTGGACGCCGGGGTGGGGGCGGTCGTCTACGGACTGGTCGCCATCACTCTGAATGCGGCGGCTGTCCGCGATGTTCTGGTGGACCGCTTTAGGCGACTGAAAGCCCGGAGAGCCCCGGCATGAGCCGCGCACGCATGACCGACAGCCCGGCCTATGGGGCGACCCGGCCGATACTGTCGGTGCTGATCCCGTTTCTGCGGGATGATCCGGGGGCCCTGCTGGGCCGGCTTGATACCGAGGCTGCGGAGCTGGGCGGAGCGGTGGAACTGGTGGTGCTGGATGACGGCACAGAGGATGTGGCGCTGACCGCCGCCCTGGCCCGGCAGATCGGAATGGCAGGGTTGCCGGTGCGCCTGATCAGCCTGACGGACAATGAAGGACGGGCGCAGGGACGCAACCGGCTGGCGACCGCCGCGCGGGGCCGGACCTGGCTGTTCCTCGACAGCGACATGCGGCCGGACCAGCCTGACTTCCTGCAGGCCTGGGTGGCGCTGGTCCGGCAGGAGGACCCGGCGGTGGCGTTCGGCGGCTTTTCGCTGCTGCAGGCGCCGACGGAGGCGCAGTTCGCCGTGCACCGGGCGCTGGCGGCCCGGTCGGAGTGCTTGCCGGTCGAGGTGCGCCGCCTGACCCCGGAAAAGTACGTTTACACCTCCAACCTGCTGGTCCGGCGGGATGTGTTCGAGAGCGAGGCCTTCGATCCCGGCTTTGCCGGATGGGGCTGGGAGGATGTCGAGTGGGCCATGCGGGTCTCGCGCGCCCACCCGGTCCTGCATGTCGACATTCCCGCGACCCATATGGGCCTGGACACGGTCGAGAGTCTGATGCGGAAGTATGAGCAGTCCGCCGCGAACTTTGCCCGCGTGATCGACAAACACCCCGATATCATCGCCACCTATCCCAGCTATCGGGCGGCGCGGAAGATCCGGCGCCTGCCGGGACGGGGCTTGCTGCGCGGGCTTGCCCGGGCGTGGGCGCTGCGAGACGGACTGCCGGTCACCAGCCGGGCCTTTGCCCTGCGGCTGTACCGCGCGGCCCTGTATGCCGAGGCGGTGTGATGGACCGGGTGGCCGTCATCGTCCCCACGCTCAGACGCCCCGAAGGGCTGGCGGATGCGCTCGCGTCGCTGATGGCGCAGCAGGGCGTGGGCGACCGGCTGGGCGAGATCGTGGTGGTCGACAACGATCGCGAGCCAAGCGCTCGTGCCGTGGCTGAACGCTTTCAGGCACAGGCCTTTCCCGTCATCTATGTGCATGAGCCCACGGTCGGGGTGGCTTCGGCCCGCAATGCCGGGCTGGCGGCGACCGACGCCCCGCTGATCGCCTTTCTGGACGATGACGAGATTGCCTCCCCCGGCTGGCTGACCGCACTGCTGGCGACGCAGAAGACCACGGGAGCGGACGTGGTGTTCGGTCCGATCCGGGGCCGCGCGCCCGAGGCGGCTGCAGACGTGCGCCCTTATCTGGAAGATTTCTTTGGGCGCGCGGGTCCGACGACGGATGCCCTGATCGATCACCCGTTCGGCTGTGGGAACAGTCTGATGGTGCGGGCGACCGCCCTGCCCGGCCCGGCGCCGTTCGAGGTGCGCTGGGACCAGTCGGGGGGCGAGGATGACGCCCTGTTCGCCGCCCTGAGCGCACGCGGGGGCCGGTATGGCTGGTCCGCAGCCGCCTGGGTCGACGAGGTCGCACCCGCCCACCGCGCCAATCTGGCCTATACGCTGTCCCGGGCCTTCGCCTATGGCCAGAGCCCTTCTCAGGCTGCCTGGGCCAAACGGGACGTGGCCGGTGTGGTCAAGTGGATGGCGGTCGGAGCGGTGCAGCTGGCGGGCTGGAGCCTGATCGCCCTGCCGCTGACCCTGTTGCGGCGTCCCGGTCGCGCGCGGGCGATGGATCGCGCGGCCCGGGGATTGGGCAAAATACTGTGGATGCCGGGTCTGGAGCCGCGCTTTTACGGTGCCTCGGAACTGCAGCGACTGGATCGCGCCGCGTCCCCCTAGGCGGACCGGCGGCGCAGCAGCTGGGGCGCTCGGTAGGTCGAGCGGTTGACGACCACGCCGGCGATATGGCCACCGACCGCCTCGATCTCGTCCCGCAGGGCGACGGGAGCAGCCGCCTCGGTCGCCTGACCGGCCACGACCAGCACCGTCACATCGACGAGCGGGGCGAGGATCAAGGCCAGATCGCTGCGATCCGCCGACGGAGCGTCGATGACGATGGTCTCGGCATGGGCGCGGATGGCGTCCCAGTAACGACTGTCGTCAGTCGCCTCGGCGCGCTGGCCCGAGCGCAGGATTTCCTGATTGAAGCGCGTAACCCACAGGCGACCACCGAGCGCCGGACGGGCCGTCAGCAAGCGTGCCGGGGCCACGGGCTGGCCATCCCGACCGACTAGCGGCGGGCTTACGGCAAAGAAGCTGGACCCGTCGGGCGAGGCCTGGGCCGGGCGACCCAGCTGGCCGAAGCGCTCGGGGTCACTGCCGACGGCCTCCATCTGACCCTGATGGACAAGGTCCGCATCGATCAACCAGACGGGACGGCGGGCGCGCACGGCAGCGAGACGCGCATATTCACGGGCGACGGTCGAGGTCCCCTCACCCGCGAGCGCCGAAACGAACAGAACCACCCGGCCGCGATGCCGCCGACCCGGGCCAAGGGCGGCCCACAACTCTGCCATTTCGGTTGTCAGGTCGATCATCGAATCGGAATCACACGCGCCACTACACCCATGAGGCTAGCACGCCCGCGCACTCATCGGGCCTTCATCGGCGCGACCGCCAGAACCGGCATGTCGAGAGTGCGACCGACCACCTCGGCGGTGGCGAAATCCCGCCGCGAAAAGATGCGCGCCAGCCCGACGCACAGGGCGGTAAAGCCGGCAAACAGAAGCACAAGCGCCAGCAGGGGCAGCTTCAGGCTCTTGCCGGTCGCAGGCGCGGTCGCGCGTTCGATCACCGTGACGTTGTCGGCACCGGCCTGGACCAGGGCGCTGTCGGCGCGGCTCTGGGATGTGCGCTGCTGGAACTCGCGGATGTTGGCCGAGAGCACCTCACGTTCGCTGGACAGGGTGGTGTTCTGCGATTCAACCTCAATCAGATCCGCTTGACGCGCCTTGATCTGCTCCAGTTGTCCATCCAGCGCGGCCAGACGAGCCTGAAGCGAATCGCGCTCGGCCTGAACGGTAATGCGGGTGGTCTCGAGCTCAGTCCAGATCGGGTTGGGTCCGGTTCGCACTTCCTTGACCCCGACGCCGCCGCCTGAGGCCACATAGGCTTCCAGCTGGGCGATACGAGCCTCGATGTCCCGAACCGGCTGGGAATCCGGCAGGTAGCGCGCCAGCAGGGACTCGCGCTCGTTCCTGGCCTGCAGGATCTGGTCCTGTGCCGACACATTGAGATCCTGGGACAGGGCCACTTCGGGCGGGGTGCGGGCCAACTGCGCCTCAAGGGTCTGGAGGCGTTGATCCGTTTGCCTGAGCAAAGCCTGGGTCGAGAGGCGGTCGGCATAGACGGTCTGGTAGCTGGCGGCATAGCCGGCCTTGGCGGCGGCGAAATCGCCGATGTCATTGGAGCGCAGGAAGGCCTGATATTCCGCATCGGCGCGGGCCAGGTCGTCCTCGAACGCCTGCTGCTGGGCCAGGTTGGCATCGGTCGAGCGATCGGTGAACAGTTCGCGGCGATAGGACAGATAGGCATCGATGATGGCATTCAGCACAGTCGCGGCGCGTGCCGGGTCTGAACTTTCGTAGCCGACGGCAATGATCGGGCTGCCGGGTGCAACGCCGATTGCAAGCCCGCCGTCCAGCGCCTTCATGGCCTGGGTTTCCTGGACAGCCCGGCTTCCCGTGGCCTTGTCGCCGAGAATGGCGGCGGGGCCGAGGGACTGGATGACCCGCTGTTTGACCTCGTTGCTGCTCAGGATTGAGGCCTCGGACTGGGTGACGAGATCGCCGTCCGGCGCCTGCCCCCGTTCCGTCAGGCCAACGCGGGGCTGATAGACATATTCCTGACCAACACCGGCAAGGATTCGCGCCTCGGCCGTATAGGTCTTTTGCAGGGTCATCACCGCCAGGGTGCCCAGCACCGCAATCACCAGAAACACCAGCAGCATGATGCCGATCTGACGGAACAACAGCCCGACGATGTCCGCCAGGTCGTACCGGGGTCTGGCAGAGGTGTAGGCGGTGGAACGCATACGAAGGGAGAATCCTGTCGGTCGGGTCAGGGTGATCCTCGACCGCGGGCGTTAACCATCGGTTACCCACGTTCACCGACAGTGCAGGGGCCATGGTCAGAATGAGTCGAGGTAAGCCCGAATGACGGTCGATCGCAGACACCTTCTATTGCTGGGCGTGTCGCTCGGGCTGTCGGCCTGCGGCGGCAATAGCGGGCGTATGCCCTCGTCCGGGTATGGCCGGGTCAGCGCCCCCTCACCCACGGCTTTTCCGGACATCCCCTTTGCCGACTGGACAGACGCCGAGCCCGAATACGTCCTTTATCCCGGCGATGAGATCGAGGTTGCGACCCCGACGGCGCCGGAGCTGACCCGCACGCTCCGGGTCGGCCCGGATGGCCGGGTGTCCCTGCCCCTGATCGGCCAGGTGATGGCGGCGGACCGCACCCTGTTCGAACTGGAATCGGATGTCAGCACCGCCCTGTCCACCCAGCTGGTGCGCCCTGTCGTCGAGGTGACGCTGAGACAGGCCGGGCCGCTCAAGGTCTGGGTCGATGGTGAAGTCCGTACGCCCGGCGTCTATGACATGGCGGGCGACATTGATGCCTATCAGGCCATCATTCAGGCAGGCGGCTTCCTGCCCACTGCAAAACCGACCCAGGTGGCCCTGATCCGACGCGGACCGGGCGGCCGGCGCATGATGCGGGTTCTGGACCTGAGGCCGCGCCAGGGCGAGATTGTCGCGCTGCGACGCGGCGATGTCCTGTTTGTGCCGCGCTCCAACCTGGGCGAACTGGCCAACTTCTTCACCCAGATCCGCAACGCCCTGCCCATCGGCTTCAACTACACGATCAACGGGCAGTATCAGCAGTTCTAGGCGGCCAGAGTGGCCGAGCCTGCGTCGATCCAGCGGCGAGCGGCGCGCTGGGCCTCGCTGATTTCCTCGCGATCCATCTCCATCGACATCTCGCGGCGATAGTCGCGCGCCTCGATCGAGCCCTTCATGGCCGCCAGATTGAAGATCATGTGGGCCGAGACCCGGTCGAGGGGACAGCCCCCCTGCCCGGCCGAATACATCAGGCCCAGTTTGAACAGGGCGTCGCCGTCCATGTCCGGAGTGGGCAGCGGCAGGCCGCCCGGTTCAGCGTCTTGCGCGAGTTCTTGCGCCGTCATGTCAGTCCCTCCAGCCAAGGCCTTTCTGGCCCGCCGATGGTCCCGATAAAACCGTTCCCAATTGAAGTTAGCGTTAACAGCACAGGCGCCGACGACGACTTTTGTGTCACCAGGTTGTGAACGCAAGTTGCTGTATTTACTTGCCGTAAATCGGTTGTTCAGAGCCGGTTTACGGTTGACGCTGCGGATCAGGTCCGCCGGGCGCGCTGGCCGAACAGCAGCTTCCGGGCCTCCTCGGCATCCTTGCCGGCGGCACCGAGGTTGCCCCGCAGTTCATCGCCGACGGCCCGGCCAGCCTTGACCGCGGGACGGGCCCCCACCCGCTCCATCCAGGCGGCGAGGTTCGGGAACTCGGCCAGGTCCTGCCCCTGATGGGTCGGCAGTATCCACGGCCAGATAGCCATGTCAGCAATCGAATAGTCGCCTGCCACAAAATCGCGGTCGGCCAGTCGGCGGTCCAGCACGCCATAGAGCCGGTGTGTCTCGTCGGTATAGCGGCGGACGCCATAGGCGATCTGGCGCTGATCGTTGATCATGGCCGGCGCATATTGGCGGAAGTGATGGGTCTGGCCCGCCATGGGGCCGAGGCCGCCGACCTGCCAGAACAGCCACTGATCGATCTCGGTGCGGGTGCGGACGTCCTGCGGATAGAACCGGCCTGACTTGAGGCCCAGATACTGAAGGATGGCCCCGGACTCGAAAATCGATAGCGGCCGGCCGTCCGGACCGTCCGGGTCGATGATGGCCGGCATACGACCGTTCGGACTGATGGTCTGGAAGGCAGGCTCGAACTGTTCGCCCCGCCCGATATTCACCGGCTTGAGCTCATAGGGCAGGCCCATCTCCTCAAGCGCAATCGAGACTTTCCAGCCGTTCGGGGTGGGCCAGTACCAGAGTTCGATGGGTCGGGTCATGCTGGGCCTCCTGCGCCTGACCTTGCATCTGGGCAGAGGGGGCGACAGTCACAAGGTCTTCCTGACCATCGCGTTCAGGTCGGGTTCATTTGGGACCCGACAGCCTTTGGCCATCGCGGATCGGCTCCGTCGATCCACCGGACCCCTCACCGGAGTAGAGTAATGAGACACCTTGCCCGCGCGGCCGTCGTCGCGCTCACCATGGCCACACTGGCCGTGCCCGCCATCGCCGAAGCCCAGAGCCGTCGCGACCGTGACGACCGCCGCGAGTGGCGTCAGGACCGTCGCGACGACCGGCGGGATTATCGCCGGGATCGCCGAGAGGACCGGCGCGACTGGCGCAGCGACCGCCGGGACGACCGTCGCGACTGGCGACGGGACCGACGTGACGACCGACGCGACTGGCGCAATGACCGTCGCGTGGATCGATGGGATCGCAACAATCGCGACTGGTGGCGCGGTCGGTCCGACTTCCGCGACTATCGCGGGCGTCGCAATGGCTACTGGTACGCCCCCGGTTACGGCTATCACCGGGTCGAGCCGCGCTATTACGGCTATCGCTGGCAGCGGGGCTCACGCCTGCCGTCGACCTATCACCGCTATTATGTGCGGGACCCGCACTATTACGGTCTGAGGCCTGCTCCGCGCGGCTATCGCTGGGTCCACGCAGACAATGACATCCTGCTGGTGGCACTGGCCACGGGCGTCATCGCCGACCTGGTGCTGGACATCTGGTAGGCGCCCGGCAGGTTTGGGCAGGAAGCCCCGCGCGGTTCCCCTCGCGGGGTTTTCTGTGTTTGAACAGCAGGCGGCGGAGCGGTCAGATTTCGTTCACATACGGTTCAGCCTGTCCCTGCCAAGCCTAGGTGCAGATCATCGATCGGGATGACAGACAGGGGCGACAAGGACATCGATATGAAACGCACTCTTCTGGTCTTCAGTGCCCTGACGGCATTTGCGGCCCCGGCTATCGCGCCCGCGGTCGCCCAGGCCCAGCAGGCCGAGGCCCGTCAGGATCGCGGTGATCGCCGCACCGAAGCCCGCACCCAGCGCCGCGAGCAGCGCGGCGAGGATCGCCAGCAACCCCGCACCGAGCGGCCGCAGCCGCCGCAAGACCGTGGCGGTGGACGTCAGGATCGCCGCGAGGACCGGCAGGATCGCCGCGAAGACCGGCGGGATGACCGTCAGGACCGTCGGGATGATCGCCGTGACGACCGCCAGGACCGACGGCCCGAAACCCGTCAGGATCGCCGCGAGGACCGACGGGAAGACCGGCAGGATCGTCGTCAGGACCGTCGGGATGATCGCCGTGACGACCGCCAGGACCGGCGTGAGGACCGGCGCGAATGGCGCGGCGACCGTCGTGACGACCGGGCCGACCGGCGCCAGGACCGGCGCGAGGATCGCTTCGAGAACCGCCGCGACCGCCGGGATTACCGCGAGTTCCGGCGCGGCTGGAACCGGGATAACTGGCGTCGCGACTGGAACCGTCGTCACCGCTCTGACTGGTGGCGCGATCATCGCTCGTTCCGGGGGTATTCCGGCGTCCGCATCGGCTTCTACTTCGCCCCGGGCTACGGCTACTATTCGGTGCCGCGTCAGTACTGGAACCAGCGGTGGAGTGAGGGCCAGTACCTGCCGTCGATCTTCTGGCGCTACCAGCTGAACGACTACCGCACCTACGGGCTAGGCTTCCCGCCCCCGGGCACGCGCTGGGTCTATGTCGATAACCACATCTATCTGATCGACGAGTACGACGGCTACATCATCGAGGTCGTCTACGACTTCTGGCGCTGGTAGGCGTCAGGCCTGAATGACGAAGGGCCCGGAGAGCGATCTCCGGGCCCTTTCTTCATCGCGCTCAAGCCGCGAGCGACCGCATCGACCGTTAGCTCATCAGGAAACACCCAGCTTAGCCTTCAGGATCTCGTTGACCGCAGCCGGGTTGGCCTTGCCGCCGGTGGCCTTCATGACCTGACCGACGAACCAGCCGATGGCCTGCGGTTTCTCGGCGACAGCGGCGGCCTTGTCCGGGTTGACGGCGATGATCTCGTCCACGGCCTTCTCGATGGCGCCGGTGTCGGTGACCTGCTTCAGGCCATGCTTCTCCACCACCTCGGCGGGTGAGCCCTCGCCGTTCCAGACGTGGTCAAAAACCTCCTTGGCGATCTTGGAGGAGATGACATTCGTCTCGATCAACTCGACCAGTTCGGCGACATGGGCCGCCGGCAGCGAATTCTCACTGAAGTCCTTGCCGTCCGCAGCCAGCCGCGCCGACAGTTCGTTGGTCACCCAATTGGCGACCAGCTTGGCATCCCGCCCCTCTGCCGCCGCCTCGAAATAGTCGGCCTTGGCCTGCTCCGAGATCAGCACCACGGCGTCGTATTGCGACAGGCCATAGTCGGCCATCAGCCGCTTGCGCTTGGCGTCGGGCAGTTCCGGCAGGGAGGCCTTGATGCTGTCGATCCAGGCCTGTTCGATCTCGAGCGGCAGCAGGTCCGGGTCGGGGAAATAACGATAGTCGTGCGCCTCTTCCTTGGAGCGCATCGAGCGGGTCTCGCCCTTCACCGGGTCGAACAGGCGGGTTTCCTGGGTGATGGAGCCGCCGTCCTCAAGGATCTCGATCTGGCGGCGAGCCTCGTACTGGATCGCCTGAGAAATGAAGCGGAAGCTGTTGACGTTCTTGATCTCGCAGCGCGTGCCCAGATGGCTGAAGTCGCCCGTCGCCTTGAAGGCGTCATAGCCCCCGGCGCGACACACCGAGACGTTGACGTCGGCGCGCAGATTGCCCTTCTCCATGTCGCCGTCGCAGGTGCCCAGATAGATCAGGATGGTCCGGATCTTCTTGACGTAGGCGACCGCCTCTTCGGGAGTGCGGAGATCCGGACGCGAGACGATCTCCATCAGGGCGGTGCCCGACCGGTTCAGGTCGACATAGCTCTCGGTCGGCGACAGGTCGTGGATCAGCTTGCCGGCGTCCTGTTCCAGATGCAGGCGCTCGATGCCGACGTTGAAGAAGGTGCCGTCCTCGGCCTCGACCTCGACCACGCCCTCACCGACGATCGGGTGATACAGCTGGCTGATCTGATAGCCGGTGGGCAGGTCGGGGTAGAAATAGTTCTTGCGGTCGAACTGGCTGAATTTGTTGATCTGCGCATTCAGGCCCAGACCCGTGCGCACGGCCTGTTCGATGCAGAATTTATTGAGCGTCGGCAGCATGCCGGGAAAGCCCGCATCGACCAGCGACACCTGTTCGTTCGGGCCGGCGCCGAAGCCGACAGCCGCTCCGGAGAACAGCTTGGCCTTCGACGCCACCTGGGCATGGATCTCCAGCCCCATGACGATTTCCCAGTCGCCCGTGCGGCCCCGGATGGTTTTCGTGTTGGTCGCGGTGTCAGTCATGCCCTGCTTCTAGGTCGGTGCCGTTATCCGGGGAAGTGATTTCAGGCCTTCTACGGCGAAACAGCCGCAAGAAAAACTGGCTGAGGACTGCGCCGATAGCCACGCAGACCAGCCCGATGAACACAAGCACCACTCCAGAAATCCGGGCGTCGAAAGTGCCTGCAGGCATGTAGAGAAGCGACTGGCCGTCTTGCGGGTCCGCGACCAGCCAGATGCCGAGAGCGACCCAGACCACCCCGGTCACGGCCACCAGAACACCTGCGACAGCGACGATGCCGAGCGGAATGAACACCAGCAACAGGCGCCGCACGGTCGGGACCGCGGCAGGATCACCGAGGGCGCGCCTGTTCAGGCGAAGGCGCCAGACCAGCACCGCCATGGCCAGAATCGAGCCGAGAATCAGTCCCCAGTTCAGCTGGTGCTGCCCCTCGGAATCGCCCCCGGCAACGCCAACAAACAGAACCAGCAGGCATAAGGGAAGTGTCAGGCCGTAAACGACCATGGCAAACCGTCGAAAGAGCCTCGAGAATTTGCGCCCCATGCGCCAGTCTTACGGTGCAGGTCGCGTGCCGTGAAGGCGTCTGGACAATCCCGTCTTGAGCCTGTCGTGAAAACGGGGTTCTCTGGGCGGGACGTTAACCCCGGAGACGCCCGCCATGTCCAAGCTCATTTCCGCTCTCGCCGCCGCCGCCCTCGCCACCGGCGGCCTCGCCGGACTGACCGCCCCGGCCCACGCCACCGAAGCGGCCGCCGTGTCGGTGCGCGCCAACCCGACCGTCGACAGCCCGATCAAGGACCTTCTGGCCGATCCGGACACCGCCGCGATTCTCGAGAAGCACCTGCCGGGCATCGGCTCACACCCCGCCCTGCCCCAGTTCGAGGACATGACGCTGGCCGAGGTCATGCCCTATTCCGAGGGCGAAGTGACCCAGGCGATCATCGACGCCATCGACGCGGACATCAAAGCGCTGGAAGAGTAAGGTTGAGTGCGGCCGCTTCCTGAACTCAGGGAAGCGGCCGCTACCACCACCGCTCCGGCTTGGCGACGAAGCCTGCCGACTGCTCCAGCACGTCGGCCACCTGGAACACCGTCGCCTCATCCAGCGCCTTGCCGATCACCTGAAGACCCAGCGGCAGGCCGCCGCTGTCGACGCCGGCGGGCACCGAAATGCCGGGCAGGCCCGCGAGGTTGGCGGTGACGGTGAAGATGTCGTTCAGATACATCTGGATCGGGTCGATCTCCTTGTCGCCCAGCGCAAAGGCGGCCGACGGCGTCGAGGGCGTCAGGATGGCGTCGACCTTGTCCCAGACCGCATCGAAATCCTGGGCGATCCGGCGGCGGACCTTGAGCGCGCGGACGTAATAGGCGTCGTAGAAGCCCGCCGACAGCACATAGGCGCCGATGGTCAGGCGGCGCTGAACCTCGGTGCCGAAGCCCTCGGCCCGGCTGCTCTCATAGAGGTCGGTCAGGGACTTCGCCTCGCTCGCCCGGTGGCCAAAGCGCATGCCGTCATAGCGGGCAAGGTTCGACGAGGCCTCGGCCGGGGCGATGATGTAATAGGCCGGCAGGGCGTATTTGGTGTGCGGCAGGCTGATCTCGACGATCTCGGCGCCGCCGGCCTTGAGCCACTCGACGCCCTTGTCCCACAGCGCCTGGATTTCGGCGGGCATGCCGTCGACGACATATTCCTTTGGCACGCCGATGCGCAGGCCCTTCACGCCCTTGCCGAGGCTGGCGGTCCAGTCCGGAGTTTCGACGTCGAGGCTGGTCGAATCCTTCGGGTCGAACGAGCACATGGAGCGCAGCAGGATGGCGGCGTCCTCGACGGTCTTTGTGATCGGTCCGGCCTGATCCAGCGAGGAGGCAAAGGCGACCATGCCGAAGCGGCTGGCGCGGCCATAGGTGGGCTTTATCCCGACCGTTCCGGTAAAGGCGGCCGGCTGGCGGATCGAGCCGCCGGTGTCCGAGGCCGTGGCGGCCAGGCACAGATCGCCCGCCACCGCCGAGGCCGAACCGCCCGAGCTACCGCCGGGGGTCAGCTCAGCGTTCGAAGCCTTTGATTTCCAGGGGTTCCGGACCGGGCCAAAGGCCGAGGTCTCGTTCGACGAGCCCATGGCGAACTCGTCCATGTTGAGCTTGCCCAGCATGACCGCGCCGTCAGCCCACAGATTGGCCGTGACCGTCGATTCATAGGGCGGAATGAAGCCCTTCAACATGTTCGAGCCGGCCGTCGTCTGGACGCCATCGGTGCAGAACAGGTCCTTGATGCCGAGCGGCGCGCCTTCCAGCGGGCCGCCCTCCCCCTTGGCCAGCCGCGCGTCGGAGGCGCGGGCCATGTCGAGCGCCTTGTCGGTCGTCTGCACGACGTAGGCGTTCAGCGCCGGGTTGGCGGCCTCGATGTTGGTCACGAAGGCGCGGGTGATTTCCTCGGATGAGAAGTCGCGGGCCTTGAGCCCGTCGACCGCGGCCTTGAGGGTCAATTTGGTCAGGTCGGACATACTATTCGACCACCTTGGGCACGACGAAGAAGCCATCCGCAGACTTTGGAGCGTTGGAGAGCACTTCGGCGACCTTGTCGCCGTCGGTGACCACATCCTCGCGCAGGCGCAGGGGCTGGGCCACGTTCGAGGTCATGGGCTCGACGCCGTCGACATCGACCTCGTTCAGCTGCTCGATCCAGTCCAGGATGCCGCTCAGCTCGCGGGCCAGCGGCTCCAGCCGCTCCTCGGGGGTCTTGATACGGGCGAGGTGCGCAACCTTGCGCACCGTCGCGGCGTCGATCGCCATTCCGGCCTCTCCACAACACGGGTGAACGGGCACGCGGCCCGACACGGCGGGATTAGCGGGACAGGCCCGGTTTCACAAGGCGGCGGCGTGAAGCCTAGCGCGCCGGGGTGACGGTCACCGTCTCCGGCACCGCGCCGTCCGGACCGGGGCTGAAGCTGAGAATGATGGCCGTCTGGCGACTGCCGATCTCGCTGGTCGCCTGATCCATGACGCTTTCGTCGAGCCGAAGCTCGACCCGACCCGCCGACACGGCCTGGATCTGGTAGTCCAGATAGTCGCCGATCCGGAACACCCGCCAGCCCTCGGCCGGGCTGTGGTAGAAGGCGATGTAGGTATAGAGGCCATTCATGGCCGGGTCGCCGCCGGCGGTGCCAAACATCTTGGCGGTCAGATCGCCCTGATCCGGCAGATAGTCGAGCGCCACCACGGCGGCGGCGGTCTGTAGCGCGTCGTCGGTCTCGGGTTGCAGAACGACCGCCTGACCGGCCTCGACGAGAGCGCCGCCCGGGGTGGGCGCCGAGGTCGAGCCCGGCGCGGTCGACGGGCGTTCGGCGGGCCCGGGGTTGTTGAACCCCTCCCACGCGGCCGACAGGCGATCACATCCCGCAAGCCCGCCGATCAGCAGCCCCCAGGCGCCCACAATCATAATCCGTTTCATATCCGACCTCCCGTTTCCCGCGATGAGCTTCGACCTTGCCAGCCCTGGCGGCAAGGCCTATCGCCTGCCGCGTGTCTGTCCATGCCCTGCCTGACCTTGCCGCCCATTGCCCGCCCGGCACCCCGTGGCTGGGGCTGGACCTCGGCAGCAAGACGATCGGCGTCGCGGCATCGGACGCTACCCGCATGATCGCCTCGCCGTTCGAGGTAATCCGCCGGACGAAGTTCACCGACGACGCCCATGCCCTGTTCAGGCTGATGGAGCGTCGGGGCGCAACGGCACTGGTGATCGGCCTGCCGCTCAACATGGATGGGTCCGAGGGCCCGCGCGCCCAGTCCAGCCGCGCCTTTGCCCGCAACCTTGATCGCCTGCGCGATATTCCGGTGGCCTTCTGGGACGAGCGGCTGTCGACCTCAGCCGTCGAAAGGTTTCTGGTCGAGGATCTGGATATGAGTCGCGCCCGCCGCGGAGAGGTGGTCGACCGCAATGCCGCCGCCTGGATCCTGCAGGGCGCGCTTGACAGTCTGCGCTGATCGCGGTTCGCGCTTTCGTTTTGCCGCGCATGGGACTATAGCCGCCCGTCGATGGCTCGTCCCGACTCAGACCTTCTGACTGTCATTCGAGAACGGCTGAGGCCGTTCCCCCGCGACCATTTCCTGTCCGTCACCGATCTGAATGCCCAGACCGCGCGCGAGCTGCTGGATCTGGCCGACGGCTTTGTCGAGTTGAACCAGGGCTCGGCCAAGTCGCTGGACCTGATGGCCGGCCGCACGGTCGTGAACCTGTTCTTCGAGAATTCGACCCGGACCAGTGCCTCGTTTGAGATTGCGGCCCGACGGCTGGGCGCCGATGTCGTCAGCCTGAGCCCGCGCTCGTCTTCGGTCGCCAAGGGTGAAACCCTGATCGATACGGCGGCGACCCTGAATGCTATGAAGCCGGATGTGCTGGTCGTGCGCCACTCGGCCTCGGGCGCCGCCGACCTGCTGTCGCAGAAAGTCGGCTGTGCCGTGGTCAACGCCGGCGACGGACGTCATGAGCACCCGACCCAGGCGCTGCTGGACCTGCTGACGCTCAAGCGGGAGTTCGGCGATGTCGGCGGGCTGACCGTCGCCATCTGTGGCGATGTGGCCCACAGCCGGGTAGCGCGCTCCAATGTGGCCCTGCTGTCGATGATGGGGGCCAGGGTGCGGCTGGTCGGGCCGCCGACGCTGGTGCCGGGTGATGCCGACCGCTGGGGCTGCGAGGTGTTCCACGACATGCGTCAGGGGCTGGCAGGCTGTGACGTGGTGATGATGCTGCGCCTGCAGCTGGAGCGGATGCAGGGGGCGCTGGTCCCCTCGACACGGGAATATTACCGGTTCTGGGGGCTGGACCGGGACAAGCTGAAGGTCGCGGCGCCCGGCGTACGGGTCATGCACCCCGGGCCGATGAATCGCGGCGTCGAGATCGACTCCGACATCGCCGACGATCCGGTGATCTCGCTGATCCAGACCCAGGTCGAGATGGGGGTCTCGGCGCGTATGGCGGTGCTGGCGGGGCTGTCGCTGCGCCGCGAGGAGGCCGGCCGATGACCGCCCCCGTCTGGATCGTGAATGCCCGGCTGCTGGATCCCGCCAGCGACTATGACGGCCCCGGCGCCGTCCGGGTCGAGGACGGTCGGATCGCCGAAGTGGTGCGGAGCGCAGCCTTTGCCGCGCCCGACGACGTCGAGACCCTTGATGCCGGTGGCCTTTGTCTGTCGCCCGGCCTGATCGACATTCGTGTGAAGACCGGCGAACCGGGCGCCGAGCCGAAGGAAACGCTCAAGTCCGCCGCCCTGTCGGCTGCGGCAGGCGGGGCGACGACGCTGGTGATCCAGCCGGATACGGCACCCGCAGTCGACGACCCGGCCATGGTCGACTTCATCCAGCGGCGCGGGGCGGCGCTGGGGCTAGTCAACATCCTGACGGCTGGCGCAGCGACGCAGGGCTGCGAGGGCAAGCTGATGGCCGAGATCGGCCTGATGCAGGAGGCCGGCGCGCTCTATTTCACCGACGTCGATCAGGTGATCGCCGACAGCGGTACCCTGATGCGGGTGATGGCCTATGCCACGGCCTTCAACGCCCTGATCGCCTGTCGTCCCCATGATCCCTGGCTGTCGAAGGGGGCCGTGGCGACCTCGGGCGAGCTGGCGACCCGGCTGGGCTTGTCGTCCGTGCCGGCCATTGCCGAGCGCATGCAGCTGGAGCGCGATCTGGCGCTGGTGGAACAGACCGGTGTGCGCTTCCTCGTCGACCAGATCTCCACAGCCGGCGCGCTCGAGACGCTGGACCGGGCCCGCCTGCGCGGGCTGGAGGTCGCGGCCAGCGTGTCGATCAACCACCTGCGCTTCAACGAGGTCGATATCGGCGACTACCGAACCTTCTACCGGCTGGACCCGCCGCTGCGGGATGAAAGCGACCGGCTGGCCCTGATCGAAGCCGTTCGGGACGGTCGGATCGATGTGATCACCTCCGCCCACTCCCCCGCCCCGGCCGAAGACAAGCGTCGACCGTTTGCCGAGGCCACGCCGGGGGCCGTGGGCCTGCAGACCCTGCTGCCTGCCGCGCTGGGACTGCATCACGAGGATGACCTGCCGCTGCTGGATGTGTTGAGGCCGCTGACGATTGGCCCGGCTGATCTGCTGGGGCTGGCCGCCGGACGACTGGCCGAAGGCACGCCCGCCGACCTGATCCTGTTCGACCCGGATGCGCCGGTGGTGATCGACGCGAGCAGTCTTCGGTCCAAGTCGAAGAACTCGCCGTTCGACGGGCGGCGATTGCAGGGGCGCGTCGAGCGCACCTGGGTCGGGGGGCGGTCGATCTTTCAGACCTGACTTGCGGCCCCGCTTGCGAGGCCTCATCGTCCCGCTCTGGATTGAAGGAGGCCGAATCAGGTGGAGGATCTGGCGGGAATCGCGGTGCTGACGCTGCTGATGGCGGCGCTGGGCGGCTATCTGGTCGGTTCCATTCCATTCGGCGTGCTTCTGACCCGGGCCGGCGGGGCCGGCGATGTCCGCAAGATCGGCTCGGGCAATATCGGCGCCACCAATGTGCTGCGGACCGGGCGCAAGGACCTGGCCTTCGCCACGTTGGTCCTCGACGCCGGCAAGGGGGCGGCTGCGCTTCTGATCGCGCGCGCGGTTACCGACAATGATGCGGTCGCCGCCATCGCGGGCGGCGCGGCCTTCCTCGGCCATCTCTATCCTGTGTGGCTGGGCTTTAAAGGCGGCAAGGGTGTCGCGACCTTCTTCGGCCTGATGCTGGCCGCGGCCTGGCCGCTGGGCTTGGTCGCTGCGGCCGTCTGGCTGCTGACGGCGGCTGTGTTCCGGGTGTCGTCCCTGTCGGCGCTGGTGGCAACCCTCGTGACACCAGTGCTGGCCCTGATGCCCATCGCCATCCTGAACCTGCCGACGTCGAACAGTGTCTTCCTGCTTGCCCTGTTCGCCATGGCGCTGATCTGGCTACGCCATTTCGACAACATCATCCGGCTGATCAAGGGCAAGGAACCCCGGATCGGCACGAAGTCTGCCTGATGGCGCTGGAGGCAGCCGAACGGATCGCCCGGCTGCAACTGGCCCGCAGCGAACGGATCGGACCTGTCACCTTCGCCCAGTTGATCGCCCGCTACGGCAGTGCGCAGGCTGCTCTGGATGCCCTGCCGGGCGTCATCCGCAAGGCGGGCGGCGCCGCCTATACCGCCGCCCCCCGCGACCGGATCGAGGCAGAGATCGCCAGCGGCGAGACCCTTGGCGCGCGGTGGATGGTCATCGGCGACGCCGACTATCCGGAGACGCTGGCGGCGGTCGACCCGGCGCCGCCGGTACTGTGGGCGAGAGGGAGCCTCGAGGTCCTGCAGAGGGAGGCCGTGGCCATCGTCGGCGCGCGCATCGCCTCGGCCGGTGGCCAGCGCATCGCCCGGGGGCTCGCGTCACAGCTGGGTGAGGCGGGCCTGACCGTCGTCTCTGGCCTCGCCCGGGGGATCGATGCCGCCGCGCACTGGGGGGCCCTGTCGACGGGCACGGTGGCCGTGCTGGGCGGGGGCGTAGATGACGTCTATCCGTCGGATAATCAGGATCTGTACGACCGGGTCGTGGCCGAGGGCTGTATCCTGTCGGAAAGCCCGCCGGGGACCCGGGCCCAGGCCCGCGACTTTCCGAGGCGTAACCGTATCATCTCGGGCCTGTCGCGCGGCGTGATCGTCGTCGAGGCCGAGATCCGGTCCGGCTCCCTGATCACCGCGCGGCTGGCGGCCGAACAGGGGCGCGAGGTGTTCGCCGTGCCGGGATCTCCGCTGGATCCCCGGTCTCGGGGGCCCAACTCCCTGCTGCGAGATGGCGCGACCCTTTGCGAACGGGTCGAGGATGTGCTGGACGCGCTCGGCACCATCCGGGCGGCCCGGATCAAGGCACCGCGTCCGGTTCCGGTCGAGATTTCCGCCGACCTCGACAATGCCACCCTCGGCGCGGTCGAAGCCTTGCTGTCGCCGACCCCGACACCTCGCGATGATCTGGCCCGGTCATTGGGGTTACCGGTTGCTGTGGTTTCGGGGGCCTTGCTGGAACTCAGCCTGGTTGGGCGTGCGCGCCTGTTGCCTGGTGGATTGGCGTCACGGTGAGCCCCTCGCCGCGGGGGCCGGTCGCGAGCATCGCGGCCTGCTCCAGAACGTTTGCCAGAGCTTCGTCGCCTTCGCCCTCGGATCGGGCCAGCTGGGCGAGTTGCCGCGCCATCGCGCTGATGTACTCCCGGAAGGGATGGTCCGTTTGAACCACGGCGCTATCGTCGATCATTCGGGGAGTTGCGGCATGGCGGGGGTCAGAATTCTGCATGCGTGTTCCTCGCTGGATGAACAACGCTACCTTACCGCTTATTGAGAGTAAATATCTACCAAACCGTGTTTTCAGGTCTGGCGATTGACATGGGACGAGAGGCGAACCACGTTCCCCCGCCTTCATCTTCGGCCCGAACACTGGGCCCCTCCCCCCGAAAAGCGCCACGCCCGTATGAATCTCGTCATCGTCGAAAGCCCGGCCAAGGCCAAGACCATCAACAAGTATCTCGGCTCTGACTTTGAGGTTCTGGCCTCCTATGGCCACGTCCGCGACCTGCCCTCCAAGGACGGTTCGGTCCGCCCGGACGAGGACTTCGCCATGTCGTGGGAGGTCGATGCCCGAGGCGCCAAGCGCCTGTCTGAGATCGCCGAGGCCGCCAAGCGGGCCGAGCGCGTCATCCTGGCGACCGACCCCGACCGCGAGGGCGAAGCCATCAGCTGGCACGTCCTGGAGGTGCTTCAGAAGAAGAAGGCGCTGAAGGACACCGAGGTCGAACGCGTCACCTTCAACGCCATCACCAAATCGGCGGTGCTCGAGGCCATGGCCAATCCGCGCCAGCTGGATATGGAGCTGGTCGAGGCCTATCTGGCGCGGCGCGCCCTCGACTATCTGGTGGGCTTCACCCTGTCGCCCGTGCTGTGGCGCAAGCTGCCCGGCGCCCGCTCGGCCGGGCGGGTCCAGTCGGTCGCCCTGCGCATCGTCGTCGACCGCGAGATGGAGATCGAGCGGTTCCAGCCGCAGGAATACTGGTCCATCGAGGCGGACCTGACCGCCGACAGCCCGCCCTTCACCACACGTCTGGTCAAACATGCGGGCAAGCGGGTCCAGCGTCTGGACATCAAGGACGAGGCGACGGCCAGCGCCGCACGCGCCGCGATCCAGTCGGGCCAGTTCACGATCACCTCGATCGATAAGAAGCCGGTCCGGCGCAATCCCTCGCCCCCCTTCACCACCTCGACCCTCCAACAGGAAGCCGCGCGCAAGCTGGGCTTCACCGCCCAGCGCACCATGCAGGCGGCACAAAAGCTGTACGAAGGCGTCGACGACCAGGGCGGCCTGATCACCTATATGCGGACCGACGGTGTCTATGTGACCCCGGAGGGCATAGCCCAGGCGCGCGAGGTTATCGCCGAGCGGTTCGGCCCGGCCTATGTCCCGTCCGAGCCGCGCTACTACAAGGTCAAGGCCAAGAATGCCCAGGAGGCGCACGAGGCCATCCGCCCGACCAATATCGCCCGCCACCCCGACACGGTACGGCTCGAGGACGACCTGCGCCGCCTGTACGAGCTGATCTGGAAGCGGATGGTCGCCAGCCAGATGGAAGCCGCGCGCATGGACCGCACGACGGTCGACATCGAGACGCCGGACGGCCAGACGGGCCTACGCGCCACGGGTCAGGTCGTGACCTTCGATGGCTTCATCGCCGCCTATGAAGAAGGTCGCGACGACAAGCCCCGCGCCGGATCGGACGATGACGAGGACGACACCACCCGCCTGCCAGCCCTGAAGGAAGGCGCCGCCGCCAGGGTCGAGGCCGTCCGCACCGACCAGCACTTTACCGAGCCGCCGCCGCGCTATTCCGAGGCGACCCTGGTCAAGAAGCTGGAGGAACTGGGTATCGGGCGACCGTCGACCTACGCCTCTATCCTGACCACCCTGCGCGATCGCGAATACGTCCGCATGGACAAGAACCGCTTCTATCCCGAGGACAACGGGCGCCTGGTGACGGCCTTCCTTGAGCAGTTCTTCAGCCAGTGGGTCGAGTATGATTTCACCGCCGCGCTGGAAAACGAGCTGGACGAGGTCTCGGCCGGCCAGATGGACTGGAAGGCGCTGCTGCGCGAGTTCTGGTCCAAGTTGAAGCCCGCTACGGCAGCGGTGCTGGACCGACAGGGCGTCATCGACGAGCTGGACTCGGCCATCGGGCCGTTCCTGTTCCCCGAAAAGGATGATGGTACGGACCCGCGCCTGTGCCCACTGTGCAAGTCCGGGCAGCTGCATCTGAAGGCCAGCTTCAAGATGAAGTCGTCTTTCATCGGCTGCTCGAACTATCCGGAGTGTCGCTACACGCGGGGCTTTGGTGCCGGGGCCAATGCCGGGGACTCGGCCGACGGCGGCGACCGTGATCTGGGCGTCGACCCGGACACGGGGCAGCCGGTCCAGCTGAAGATCGGGCGCTTCGGCCCCTATGTCGAAACCACACTGCCCGAGGCCGAAAAGCCGAAGCGGTCCTCCCTGCCAAAGGGCTGGAGTCCGGCGACGCTGACGCTGGAGCAGGCGCTGACCCTGCTGGCCCTGCCGCGTCAGGTCGGACCGCATCCCGAGGACGGCAAGCCAATCACGGCCGGGCTGGGCCGCTATGGACCGTTCGTCCTGCACGACGGTGTCTATGCAAATCTGCCGGACATCGAGGAGGTGTTTGAGGTGGGCCTGAACCGCGCCGTCGCCCTGCTGGCGGAAAAGAAGGCCTCACGCGGAGCCCGGGGGCAGGCCGCTGCTCCCTTGAAGGAGCTAGGCGCCCATCCTGAAAGCGGCGATCCCGTGCAGGTGATGGCCGGGCGGTTCGGCCCCTATGTCAAATGCGGCAAGATCAACGCCACCCTGCCCAAGGGAACGACCCCCGAAGACCTGACGCTGGAGGCCGCCCTCGAACTGGTCGCGGCCAAGGCGGCGGCGGGCGGCAAGGGCAAGAAGGCTCCGGCCAAAAAGGCGGCGGCCAAAAAAGCCCCGGCGAAGAAGGCCCCCGCGAGGGCCAAGGCAAAGCCGAAAGCAAAGCCTAAGACGGCCTGAGGTCTATCGGCGCCAGTGAGGCCAGCACTCCGGGGATCAGATCGGGCAGGTCCTCGGCGATCAGCCCCGGCCCAAACCCGCGCGCGGCTTCGGCATGGATCCATGCGGCGGCACGGGCGGCGTCAAAGCTGTCCATGTGCTGGGCCGCGAGGCCGCCGATCATGCCCGCCAGCACATCGCCTGTGCCCGCCGTCGCCAGCCAGGGCGTGCCGTTGGGGTTCACCTCAACCCGACCGTCGGGGGCAGCAATGACAGTCTCATGGCCTTTCAACAGGACAACCGCATCCGCCCGCATCGAGGCCTCGGCGGCCGCGTCGGCTGAGGGCAGATCTGCCAGATCCGGAAAGAGTCGCGCGAACTCTCCCCTGTGAGGCGTTAGCACATCGTCACGGTCCAGCAGGGCGAACAGGTCGTCCTGCCGGCCCTCGAACACGCTCAACGCATCGGCGTCGACGACGAGGACGGCCCCCGTTCTGGCCAGCGCATGAAGATTGCTGACGGTCTCCTCTCCCAGCCCTGCAGCCGGGCCGACCACCACAGCATCCACCTCCCTGAGACGGTGGCCCAGATCGTCGGACCCGTCGTAGGGTTCGACCATCACCGCCTCCAGCGTCGTAGCCAGGACCGGGATGGCCGCAGAGGTTGCCATGACCCTGACCAGCCCGGCCCCGATCCGTAGCCCTGCTCGCGCCACCAGACGTGCCGCTCCCGTGCGATGGGCCGGTCCCGAGACCACGGCCAGCCGCCCGCGCGCGTGTTTGTGGGTTTCGGCCCCCGGCCATGGGAGCCGGGCCCTCCAGTCTCCGGATTCAGGTGGGACGGTCATGACGCCTCCGTTCACGGATGATGATAATTGTCAAAAGGGCCTTGCCTTATGGTGCAATGCAATGTCCCATTGCGGTCCGAGTGCACAGACCAATTCCGGGCCAATTCCGGGTCGCCTCGGGGACGCCATGAAAAAGATCGAAGCCGTCATCAAGCCGTTCAAGCTGGATGAAGTCAAAGAGGCGCTGCAGGACGTGGGCGTCCAGGGCATGACCGTGCTCGAGGCCAAAGGTTATGGCCGGCAAAAGGGCCACTCCGAGCTATACCGGGGCGCGGAATACGTCATCGACTTCCTGCCCAAGATCAAGATCGAGGTGGTCGTCAGCGACGACCTGGCCCCCGCCGTGATCGAGGCCATCCAGACATCCGCCCGCACGGGCAAGATCGGCGACGGAAAAATCTTCGTGTCCGACATCCAGGACGTCATCCGCATCCGCACGGGCGAAACCGGTACCCAGGCCGTCTGACCCTTCACCGACCGTCGCTCGCGGACGGTCTTTCTGTTTTCCTCCCCCAGCCACAGGATACGAACTCCATGAGCGTCAAGGCCATCCTTCAGGACATCAAGGACAAGGACGTCAAATACGTCGACCTTCGCTTTACCGACACCAAGGGCCGACTTCAGCATGTGACCTTTGACATCGATCTGGTCGATGACGAGTTCCTTGAGGAAGGCACCATGTTCGACGGTTCGTCGATTGCCGGCTGGAAGGCGATCAATGAGTCCGACATGCTGCTCAAGCCGGACCTCGACAGCGCCTATATCGACCCCTTCTACCAACACACCACCCTGTTCCTGTTCTGCGATGTGCTGAACCCCGACACCAACGAGCCCTACAACCGCGACAGCCGCTCGATGGCCAAGAAGGCGCTGGCCTTCGTCCAGTCGGCCGGCGTGGGCGACAAGGTGTTCTTCGGCCCCGAGGCCGAGTTCTTCATCTTCGACGATGTCCGCTGGTCCACCCAGGCCCATGATACGGGCTATGCCTATGACTCGACCGAGCTGCCGGCCAACACCGGCTCGGAATACAGCGAGGGCAACATGGGCCACCGCCCCGGAGCCAAGGGCGGCTACTTCCCCGTGAACCCGGTCGACTCCGGTCAGGACCTGCGCGCCGAAATGCTCTCGGTGATGAAGGACATGGGCCTCAACCCCGAAAAGCACCACCACGAAGTGGCCCCCGCCCAGCACGAACTGGGCCTGAAGTTTGCCGAGCTGGTCACCATGGCCGACCGGCTGCAGCTCTACAAATACGTCATCCACAACGTCGCCGCCGCCTATGGCAAGTCGGCCACCTTCATGGCCAAGCCCATGTTCGGCGACAACGGCTCGGGCATGCATGTGCACCAGTCGATCTGGAAAGACGGCAAGCCCCAGTTCGCCGGCGACAAATATGCCGGCCTGTCGGACATGTGCCTGTGGTACATCGGCGGCATTATCAAGCACGCCAAGGCGATCAACGCCTTCGCCAACTCGACCACCAACAGCTATAAACGCCTGGTCCCGGGCTATGAAGCGCCGGTCAAGCTGGCCTACTCGGCCCGCAACCGCTCGGCCTCAATCCGTATTCCGTGGGTCAGCTCGCCCAAGGCCAAGCGCATCGAAGCCCGCTTCCCCGACCCGATGGGCAACCCCTATCTGACCTTCACCGCCCTGCTGATGGCGGGCCTCGATGGCATCGAGAACCGCATCGATCCGGGCGCCCCGGCCGACAAGAATCTCTATGACCTGCCACCGGAAGAGCGCGGCAACATCCCCGAGGTCTGCGGCAGCCTGCGCGAGGCCCTCGAGGCCCTCGACAAGGATCGCGCCTTCCTGAAGAAGGGCGGCGTCATGGATGACGACTTCATCGACAGCTACATCGAGCTGAAGATGGAGGAGGTGATGCGTCTGCAGTTGCATCCCCACCCCGTCGAGTTCGACATGTACTACAGCTGCTGATCGAACCGCTGAATTGATGACGGCCCCGGTGATCGCTCACAGGGGCCGTTTTCAATTCTCTCGCCGGGATCAGCGATTGGTGGTTTCGACCGAGATGCCGTTCTCGTCCGCGCGGACAGTGGTCGAGTCGCCGGTCTCGCGCTCGACGACGACCGGCGCCGGGGTTTCGGTCTCGACCGGTACGGGGACGACCGTTTCCTTCTCGACCACGGTATGGGTCTCGGTGGTCGGCTCGGCCTCCTGCTCGGCGGGGGTGCAGGCGACGGCGCCGGCAACCAGGGCGGTGGAGGCCAGAACAGTCAGTGTAAGGCGGGACATGAGTGTCTCCTGTCGTGATAGGTCAGGACAGAACGGCGCCGCTTGTCCCAGGTTCCGCCTCAGACCGCGAGGCCGTCCTCGATGTCGCGCTTTTGGCGACGCATCTCGATCAGCCGCACGCACCAGATCGAGACCTCGTAGAGCAGCACCAGCGGGACCCCCAGCATGATCTGGCTGATCGGGTCGGGCGGAGTCACGAAGGCCGCCACCACAGCGATGGCGACGATCGCGTATTTGCGACCCTTGGCAAGCGCACTGGAGCTGACGATCCCGGCCATGCCCAGCAGGGTCATCACCACCGGCAGCTGGAAGCACAGCCCGAAGGCCAGCAGCAGCGCCATGACGAGGTTCAGATAGTCAGACACCTTGGGCAGAAGCTCGGCCGAAATGCCGCCGCCGGTCACCTGCTGGCCGAGCGAGAACAGCATCACGAAGGGCAGCATGACGTAGTAGACCATGGCCGCGCCGACCAGGAACAGCAGCGGGGCGGCGACGAGGAACGGCAGGAAGGCCCCCTTCTCGTTACGGTACAGACCGGGCGCCACGAACCGGTAGATCTGCCAGGCCAGCACCGGGAAGGTGACCAGCACGGCGCCAAACGCCGCCAGCTTCATCTTGGTAATCAGGAATTCCAGTGGCGCCGTGAAGATCAGGTTCACGGTCTCGCCGTCGCCCCGGGGCACGGGGATCAGCCCGGCCGTGCCCAGGATCAGGTCGAAGGGCGACACATTGCCCCCGGGACCGGCTGCCTCGCGGAACTGGGCCGCGACCGCAAAGGGCTGTACCAGAAAGACATAGATCGGGTCGGCGACGATGAAGCAGCCGATGAAGCCAACGACGAACGCGACGACGCAGACTACCAGCCGCCCGCGCAGCTCGATCAGATGATCCATCAGGGGCGCGCGGGACGACTCGATCTCGTCCTCGTCGCGGTCGGAGCGACTCACAGGTCCACCGCCTTCGTGCGGGCGACCTTGGCCCGGGCCGTCGTGGTCGTCTTCGTGGCGGGAGGTTTGGCAGCCTTCGCGCGAGGCTTGCGGGATGCCTTGGGCTTGGTGGCGGCCTCGGACGCTTTCGCTTCAGGCTTCGGCAGGGCTTCCGGCGTCGCCTCCGGAACCGGAACCGGCGTCGCCACGGGCGGTGGGACGGCCAGCGGCTCCTTCAGACTCCTGTCGATGTCCCGGAAGGCTTCCTCGGCCTCGGCGCCCAGGGGCACGGCCTGGGCGTTACGCAAGGCCTCGACCTCCTTGCGCAGCTCGTCCAGTTCGGCCTGACGCGCCATTTCGTCAAAGCTGGAGCGGAACTCGGAGGCCATGGCGCGGGCACGCGCCAGAAACTGGCCCACCTTGCGCATCATCAGAGGCAGGTCTTTTGGGCCGACCACGATCAGGGCCAGCAAGCCGATGACAAGGATTTCCAGCCCGCCGATGCCGGGACCCAGACCACCCATGGATCACACGCTTCCGTTCTGAAGGACGATCAGCGCTTCAGGTCTTCTTTTTCAGCCTCGGTGCGGGGCAGAACGCTCTCACCCGTCGACTTGTCGTCCTCGCCCTTCAGGCCTTCACGGAAGGCCCGGATGCCCTTGGCGGCGTCGCCCATGAGGCCGGAAATCTTGCCGCGTCCTCCGAACAGCAGGAGGGCCAGAACAGCGATAACAAGGATTTGCCAAATACCGGGCTGCATGATTCCACGTCTCAACACGAAGGACGGCGGGATTGCCGATGATCTTTGATCACACCCCATATAGGCCTTGTCATGGCCATGCGCCAAGCGATCCTGTAGTGCGCGGCCATGGCTCCTGAACTTTCTCACGTCATCATCCACACGGATGGTGCCTGTCGCGGCAATCCCGGCCCGGGCGGCTGGGGCGCGATTCTGCAGACCGGTGCAGGTCAAAGCCGCGAGCTCAAGGGGGGCGAGCTCCACACGACCAACAACCGCATGGAACTGACCGCGGCCATCATGGCGCTGGAAGCCTTGAAGCGGCCCTGCCGCGTCGATCTGCACACCGATAGCCGCTATGTCATGGACGGCATCACCAAATGGATCAGCGCGTGGAAGTCACGCGGCTGGAAGACCGCCGACAAGAAGCCCGTCAAGAACGAGGACCTGTGGCGCCGCCTGGACGAGGCGCGCGCCCGCCATCAGGTGAAGTGGCACTGGGTCAAGGGTCACGCCGGGCATGAACTGAACGAACGCGCCGATTTGCTCGCCAATGAAGGCATCGACGGCCTGCCACATCGTTAGGTCCTGTCAAGCAACCTCACGAGAGCACACTCCAGATCGTCGCCGCCACCTGAATCAGGGTCATTAGAGCGAGCACGACCACCAGCCCGCCTTCACCCCGTGCAGCGCAGGGCTTGGCCCGGGCCGCTGGAGAACACCCCTGTGAGGGCTTCGTCTTCATGAAGTGGTCTGGCACAGCTTCGCTCCGTCGAACGAACCTTAGCGTGATTCAATCTCTAATTATAATTAAAACGAGAATGACGACCCCTGTGGTATCTCCGGTAGAGTAGCGGCTTGCCGAGCCAGTAGGACAGTTCGGCGGGACGGGTCACATCCCACACGGCCAGATCGGCGGCCTTGCCGACCTCCAGCGTGCCGACCTGATCGGCAATGCCGAGCGCGCGGGCGGCGTGGCGGGTGGTGCCGGCGAGGGCCTCCTCAGGCGTCAGGCGGAACTTCATGCAGGCCAGCGCCATGCCCAGCGTCAGCGACGCCATGGGCGAGGTGCCGGGATTGCAGTCAGTCGCGACGGCCATGGCCACGCCTCCGTCGCGGAAGGCCTGGACCGGCGGCAACTGTGTCTCGTCCAGCATGACGAAGGCCCCGGGCAACAGGACGGCCACGACGCCGGCCTCGGCCATGGCCTGAACGCCCTCGTCCGAAATATATTCGACGTGGTCGGCCGACAGGGCGTGGTGGCGGGCGGCCAGTGCGGCCCCTCCCCCGTCGCCCAGCTGGTCGGCGTGCAGCTTGACCGGCAGGCCGAGGGCGCGCGCCTTGTCGAACAGGCGGGAGACCTCCTCCCCGGTGAAGGCGATGGGTTCCAGATAGGCGTCGACCGCATCGACCAGGCCTTCGGCATGGGCCGCGGGCAGGACCTGATCGACCATCAGATCGACATAGGCGGCGCGGCGGTCGGCGTACTCTGGCGGAATGGCGTGCAGGCCGAGGAAGGTGGTGCGGACGCGTACGCCGCCCGCCTGCTCCAGACCGCGGGCGACGCGCAGCATGCGCATCTCGGTCTCGGCATTCAGACCATAGCCCGACTTGATCTCGATCGTGGTGACGCCGCTGGCGGTCAGGGCTTTCAGCCGGTCGAGCGCGTGGTCGGTCAAGGTGGCCGAATCAGCCGCGCGCGTGGCCCGGACGGTCGAGGCGATGCCGCCGCCCTCGCGCGCGATCTGCGTATAGGGCACGCCGGTCAGGCGCCGCTCGTACTCGGCCGAGCGGTCGCCGGCAAAGACCAGATGAGTGTGGCAGTCGATCAGGCCAGGCGTAACCCAGCGGCCGTCCAGCCGGTCGGTGTGCGCGGCCGCATGCTCCGGCAGGTCCGCGCGGGGGCCGACCCATATGATCTTGCCGTCGCGGATCAGGATGGCGCCGTCGTCGACGGAGCCATAGGGCTCGCCGCCCGGGACCATGGTGGCGAGGCGGCAGTCGGTGATCAGGCGGTCGACCTTCATCGGCCCTCGAACCCGGCCAGCAACTCGCAGAACCAGCGGCCCACGGTGAGCGAGCCCAGATCACCGACCTCGAGCGAGGGGTCGTACTCGGTCAGGTCAACGGCCCGGACCTTCGGGTGCGAACCGATGAGGCGGGTGGCCTCGAAGAAGGCGTGGATGCCCACCCCGCCGGGGCGTGCACCGGGGCTGGCGGGCCACTGGCTGCGGTCGATGACGTCGATGTCGACATCGACATAGATGCGGTCGGCGCGGGCGGCGAGGCGCTCCAGCTCCTCTGCCACGACGGCGGCAAAGCCCTTCTGGTGGCATTCGCCCGCAGTGCGCACAGAAATGCCGGCGGCCTTCGCCTTGTCGTGGGCCTTCTTCGTGTTGGCGAAGGGGGCGAGGCCCACCTGGCTGATCAGGTTGCCGTCCATGCCGTCGTCCAGCAGGGCCTGCACGGGATTGCCGTTGGTCAGGCCCTGATCGGTGTCGCGCAGGTCGAAATGGGCATCGAGCGTCAGGAGCGCCGTGCCCGGAAGGCCGAGGCCGTGCATACCCGGGCGGGTGACGGCATTGTTGCCACCCATGATGACGGTCAGGCGCCGACCGGACTGGGCTGCGACGGCATCGCGCAAGGGCTGGAAGGCCGCATCGGGGGCCAGCGCCTTGAGCGCGACATCGCCCGCGTCGTGGACAGGCGTTTCGAGGACGTGGCCTGTCTCGACATCATAGGTCGAGAAGCGCGGCAGGACGGTGCGGAAGGCGCGCGGGCCGAGGTCACACCGGCCCGGCGTCAGCGAGCGCTCATTGAGCGGCGCGCCGATCAGGGCGACCGCCGCGTCAGGGTGATCGCCGATCAGGTCGGCGACCGACCGCCAGCCCAGAGCCTCTGAGTCTTCCATCGTCATGGAGGGGAACGTAGAGACGGGACCATGACGACTCAACCGATCTCGAACACCCGCACGATCCGCAGTCCGCGCGGTCCCGAACGCACCGCCCGGACCTGGGCCGCGGAAGCCGCCCTGCGCATGCTGATGAACAATCTGGACCCCGAGGTCGCCGAGCGACCGGAGGACCTCGTCGTCTATGGCGGGATCGGCAAGGCCGCGCGCGACTGGCCGTCGTTCGACCGGATCGTCACCGAGCTCAAGACGCTGGCCGAGGACGAGACCCTGCTGGTCCAGTCGGGCAAGCCGGTCGGGGTGTTCCGCACCCACGCCGATGCGCCGCGCGTGCTGATCGCCAACTCGAACCTCGTGCCCAGATGGGCGACCTGGGAGCATTTCAACGAGCTGGATCGCAAGGGGCTGGCCATGTACGGCCAGATGACAGCCGGCTCGTGGATCTACATCGGTACCCAGGGCATCGTTCAGGGCACCTATGAGACCTTCATGGAGGCCGGGCGCCAGCACCATGGCGGCGACTGGTCCGGCAAGTGGATCCTGACCGCCGGGCTGGGGGGCATGGGCGGGGCCCAGCCGCTGGCCGCCACCATGGCGGGCGCCTCGTGCATCGCCATCGAATGCCAGCGCAGCCGGATCGAGTTCCGCCTGCGGACCCGCTACCTCGACGTCATGGCCGAGACGCTGGACGAGGCGCTGGCTCTGCTGGAGCAGTCGCTGAAAGACGGCAAGCCGACTTCGATCGGCCTCGTAGGCAATGCCGCCGACCTGCTGCCCGAGATGGTGCGTCGCGGGGTGCGCCCTGATCTGGTGACGGATCAGACCAGCGCCCATGATCCGGTCAACGGCTATCTGCCCTCGGGCTGGACAGTCGGCGACTGGGAGACGAAACGGGCCAGCGATCCGGCGGCGGTCGAGACGGCGGCCCGGGCCTCCATGGCCACCCATGTGAAGGCCATGCTGGACTTTCACCGTATGGGCGTGCCGACCACCGACTATGGCAACAACATCCGCCAGGTCGCCTTCGACGAGGGGGTCGAGGACGCCTTTGCCTTCCCCGGCTTTGTGCCCGCCTATATCCGGCCGCTGTTCTGTCGCGGCATCGGCCCGTTCCGCTGGGCCGCCCTGTCGGGAGACCCCGAGGATATCCGCAAGACGGACGCGGCGATGAAGCGGCTGTTCCCGGACAATGCGGGCCTGCACCGCTGGCTGGACATGGCGGGCGAGCGCATCGCCTTCCAGGGCCTGCCGGCGCGTATCTGCTGGATCGGACTCGGGGACCGGCACCGGGCGGGTTTGATGTTCAACGAGATGGTGGCCTCGGGCGAGCTGAGCGCGCCCATCGTGATCGGCCGGGACCATCTGGACTCGGGCTCTGTCGCCAGCCCCAACCGCGAGACCGAGGCCATGAAGGACGGCTCGGACGCCGTGTCCGACTGGCCCCTTCTGAACGCCCTGCTGAATGTGGCCTCGGGCGCCAGCTGGGTGTCGCTGCACCACGGCGGCGGGGTCGGCATGGGCTATTCGCAGCATTCGGGCGTGGTGATCGTGGCCGACGGCACGCCCGACGCCGCCCGGCGATTGGAACGCGTGCTGTGGAATGACCCGGCCACCGGCGTCATGCGCCACGCCGACGCGGGCTATGACATCGCGAAAGACGCGGCCCGCGAACACGGCCTGAACCTGCCGTCGATGGAGGGCTAACCATGACGGCGATCACCCTCGGAAACGCCCCCCTCACCCTCGCGCAACTGCGCGTCGTGCTGGACGGACCCGTCACCCTGTCTCTCACCGATGCGGCGTGGAAGGCGGTCGATCGGGGCGCGGCCACAGTCGCCGCCATCGTGGCCGAGGGACGGACGGTTTACGGCGTGAACACCGGCTTCGGCCTTCTGGCCAACACCTCGATCCGGTCGGAGGATCTGGAGACGCTGCAGCGCAATCTGGTGCTGAGCCACGCCTGTGGCGTGGGGCCGGATCTGGAAGACCGGGTCGTGCGGCTGATGATGGTGCTGAAGGTCGCCAGCCTGTCGCGCGGTGCCTCGGGCATCCGGCGTGAGACGCTGGAGATGCTGATCGCCCTGTTGGATGCCGATGTGCTGCCGTGCGTGCCGTCCAAGGGATCGGTCGGGGCATCCGGCGATCTGGCGCCGCTGGCGCATATGAGCTGCCTGTTGCTGGGGGTCGGCGATGCCCGGGTGAAGGGCGAGCGCATGGCCGCGACCGAGGCGCTGGCGACGGCCGGGCTCGAGCCCCTGACGCTGGGGCCCAAGGAGGGTCTGGCCCTGCTGAACGGGACCCAGTGTTCGACCGCGCTGGCCCTGACCGGCCTGTTCGCCACCGAGGATGCCTTTGCCGCTGCGCTGGTGGCCGGGGCCATGTCGGTCGACGCCCTGAAGGGGTCGGATGCGCCGTTCGATGCCCGCATCCACGCCCTGCGCGGCCAGCCGGGCCAGATCGCGGTGGCCGGGACCCTGCGCGATCTGATGGCCGGATCGGCGATCCGGGATAGCCACCGGACGGATTGTTCCAAGGTGCAGGACCCCTATTCGCTGCGCTGTCAGCCGCAGGTCATGGGGGCGGTGCTGGACCTGATGCGCTCCTCGGCGACGACGCTGGAGCGCGAGGCCAATGCGGTGACCGACAATCCGCTGGTGTTCGTCGAGGAGGGCGACGTCATCTCGGGCGGAAACTTCCACGCCGAGCCGGTGGCCTTTGCCGCCGACCAGCTGGCCATGGCGCTGTGCGAGATCGGTAATATGTCAGAGCGGCGGACCTCCATTCTGGTCGACCCGAAGATGAGCGGCCTGCCCGCCTTTCTGGTGCGGGAAAGCGGACTGAACTCGGGCTTCATGATCGCCCAGGTGACGGCGGCCGCGCTGGTGGCCGAGAACCGGATGGTCGCCCATCCCGCCAGCGTCGATACGGTCCCCACCAGCGCCAATCAGGAGGACCATGTGTCGATGGCGACGCATGGGGCCCGGCGCCTCCTCGACATGGCCCAGAACACCGCGACCGTGGTCGGGATCGAGCTGCTGGCGGGGGCGCAGGGCCTGGACTTCCACCGTCCGCTCACGTCCTCCCCTTCGCTGGAGCGGGCCTGGGCGATCGTGCGGGAGGCGGCACCGGAATATGCCTCGGACCACTATTTCGCGCCGGACATCGCGCGGGCGACCGGCGGGGTGACCGCCGGCCGCTATCGCGACTTTGTGCCGGGTCTGTTGCCCTCGGCCTAGAGGCCGGAGGCGCGGAGGCAGGCGGCGCGCAGGGCCACCGGCGGCAGGACTTCGGCCAGTTCGGGGTCCATGACGGCCTCGGCCGCCAGTTCGGCGACTTCGTCGTTCACCTCGTCGGCAGACTTGCCTATGGCAGCGCCCGATTGTTCGGCATTGGTGATGAGGGTGTAGTTGTCAGCCAGCAGTTGCTGCAGTTCCGCGTCGCTCATCTCCTCCTGCATCAGTTCGATCATGCCGAGCGTGCCGAAGGCCGAACAGGTCATGTCGAAGTCATAGCGTTCCGCCGCATCCGTCGGGCGGGTCAGGTTTTCGTATTCGGCTCCGGTCGATGCTTCCGCACTGCCGCCCTCCGACACGGTCAGACGATAGGCGCCGGTTTCGCCGGCCTCATAGCTGTTGGCGATGATGAAATAGTAGCTTCCCGCAGCCGTCACGCCTGCGGTGAACACGACCCTGGAGTTTGTGTCATCCTCGCTGCGGTCGTCATTGTTGTACTCGACCGGCGGGTTGCACACACGCCCTCGCCCCACTCCGAGAAACGTGTCGAACTCGCTGGAGCTCATGTCGATCGTATAGGTCACACCCGGCGTCGCCTCGAGGATGTAGCAGTCATAGGTGCTGCCATCCACCTCAAGCACCGGGTCGCTGGCGCTCAGGGTGCCGTTTATGGTCTGGCCGACGCGGATCGCGCTCTGGGCCGAGGCCGCGCCGGCAAGCGCAGAGGCGGCAAGCAGGGTGGCCAAGCCGGTTGAAATCAGGGTTCCGTTACGCATTAGGGGCGCTCCCGCTCGGGCGCCCGACGCGCCCTTCCTGAAGCGACCCTAGCCAAAGTCAGCGCGGCTGTAACTGACGAGCCCTGACGACGTTAGCGGAACCGCGTTACCGGTGTGAAGCCATTAGCGCGGTCGCAGTCGGCCAGGGCGGTGAGATACTCCGACACCTGTTGGGGCAGTTCATCGATGAAGCCGTTCAGAACATTGAGCACAAAGGCGCTGGACATGAAGTCGGCGCTGCCTTCCTCGGCGGAGGACAGCCGGGAAGAGACCCGGCGATTGCGGTCTGCGTAGTCGATGGAACCGACATTGCCGTAGCGGGTCAGATATTGGCGGAGATCACCCATGGCGCGATAGGCACCGGCACAGGTGTAGGTTTCCGTACCCCATTCATTCTCGACTTCCGGCAGGGCATCCATGGACCCTTGCGCGGTCTCGGACTCGACCACACCGGCGGTGATCTTGACCCAGTAGTTGCCGCCCTCACCCGCATTAAACGCATTGGCGCGGATCAGCAGGCGGGGTTCGTTGAAGGTGCCGCTGAGCCGGGCATTGGTGTTGTCGCCGCTGTCGTCATCGGCGGCGAGGGCGGTCATCCCATCGCCGCAGTCCCGACCCGTGCCGACCACCAGAAAGGTGTCGAAGAAGCCGCTCATCAGGTCGATGGTGATGGGCTGGCCGTTGGTCTCGACCACCCAGCATTCATAGGAACTGCCGTCGGCCAGCTTGGGCGACTGGGCATTGAGGGTGGAGCCGGACTGTTCGCCGACGGCGATCCGGGTCTGGGCCGAGGCGACACCGGCGCTCGCGACAAGGGCGAGGCCGACAGCGGTGGCGGTGACAAGACGTGCAAGCATGGGGATCCCTCCAGATATGTGCGCAAGGCTAGACCCGGCGTCGCGGTAAAGCTTCTGACGGAGTCTGACGAGACACGCGTCTGCGAAGTGATGGCCACGCGAAAGCCCCTCTCGCCGCGCGCGGCAGAGGATATGGAGAGGCGGGCGGCGCGTGGGCCTTGGGCCCGGAACCGTATGCGCCCTGCTTTCGCGTTACGGGCGCTGTGAAATTTTCGGCCCCATAGCCTGGCGCCGCCCCGGTCGGTTCACGCGAGCGCCTGGGGGGACTGTCTCTTCAGCCGGGGGTCGGGGCGCCGAAAAGCTTGCGGTCCCGACCTCGCCTGTCCCGGTTCGACAGCAGGTCCCAGTCTCTCGGCCCGCGACGGGCGAGGCGTCCAGAAACGCCCCGGACCCCGGGGTTTCGCCCCGGGCAGTCCCGCTCGACCGGCCCCCGCCGCCGCTTCGGTGCCTGGGTCCCGAGGCGCCTCTCCTGCGACGGAGACAGCCAAAGGGTTGCACACCGCCGGGCCCGGTCGGGCAGAACGGTGCGGGAAATGGTGGGGGCGTTGAAAGGGCTGGGGAATTTGGCGGCGGCTATCATAGCTGAGGCGTTCGACCTGGCACTCATCCGTCTCCCCGGGGAAGCGGAAGAAAGGAAGCGGCCTCTGTCGCAGGTGGTACCGATCCTCGGGTCAAGTCGGAGGATGACGGGTTCTTCGGTTTCGTCCTTCTCTCACAAGGGGAGAAGCAACAGGGGAAGCATTGCGCACGATCCGCCGTGGTAGCTGTAATGAACCGGCCTGCCGGCTACGCCATACTCTTCGGGTCGCGGAGAGCCCCTCAGCCGTCGACTGAACCACCCGGCGAAAGCCGTCTGGGAATGGCGCGCATGGCGTCGACCAGTGCCAGGGCCCGGCCGGCCGCCGTCGGGTCGACCGCGGCAATGTGGTCGAGGCGGCGGCGCACCTTGGCCAGCGGGGCATCGGCGCCCGCGGCCCAGTCGGGCGAGCCGAGCGTCATAAACCCCCTGCCCTGCCCCTCGACAAGGGTCAGGCCAACCCCGACCTGTTTGCGGATCGAGGCCCAGGGCTGTTTGTAGTGATCGTGGCCGGGCCCGAGGTCATAGACGGAAACCCCCAGCCGGGGCATGGCGCGGATGGCCTGGTGGAGGAAGGCATTGCCCGGCGACACATGCACCAGAGACGGATTGGTCGAGGCGATCCACGGGTGATAGGTGCCCTGTCCGAACACACCGAAATGTCCGCCGACCAGCGTCTCGCCCGCGTGCAGGGTCAGCATCAGACCGCGGAAATGCGGGGTGTCAGTCTCGAACAGGTCGGCCATCAGGGCGCGCACCCAGAGCGGGCGCAATACATCCTGAAGCCCCGTGCGGGCGAACTGTTCGGACTTCCACGTCAGCAGGGTGTCGAGGTCGTCGCGGGACCGGCTCTGGTCGAAGCGCAGGGGGCCCAGCTCGGCCAGACGGTTCTGCAGCCGCCGCCAGTTCTTGAACTTCTTGGGGCTGGCGGCGCGCATCGCCTCCAGATAGGCCTCGGGGCCCTCGGGGGTCTCGATGGCGAAGGCATCCGGCCCGGTGCCGACCGGCGGGAACAGACCATGGGGATCGACCAGGCCGATGTGGCGGAAGGCACCGATGCCGGCCAACTTCAGGGCCTGCGGGCCGTCGATACCGGGAGCAGGCCCGGTGATCAGGGCGTGATAGTCCGAAAACGGCGCACCCAGCGGGCGGGCAAAACCTCCGGGACGGCGATGCAGGCCAAGAAACCCGACGATGTCGCTGGCTCGGCGATAGGTGACGACTTCGGCATCGTCGCGCACGCGCCCGACGGCACGGGCGAAGTCCGGTCCCATCAGCGGACTGGCAAACACCGGCTGCTGTCCCTGAAAGGCACGCCAGGCATAGGCTTCCGCATCGGGAAGGTCCGTCGCGCGACGGCGAGTGGCGGTAATCTGTGCCATTGCGGGAGGCATTCGGGGCAAACGGTGGACGCTGGCCCGTGCGCTGCAAGACCCTGGCCCGGAAATCCGGCTCAAACCCGGATGATCAGGAGGGCGTGAAGAGCCGCTGATAGCGCCCGAGGGCCGGCTCTGACAGGCGAACGCTGATCTTGAGGCGGCCGCTGGCGTCCTCGGTGCGTTCGGTAATGCGGCCGTGCTCGTACAGCCAGGCCAAGGCCTCACCGTCCTGGGGCTCGAGTGTCAGGTGGATTTCAGGGTCGGTGTCGATCCGTTCGGCGATGGCCTGACGCAGGGCCTCAAGACCCTCGCCCGTCAGGGCCGAGACGGCGACGGCGCCCTCGGTCCCCGCGCGAGTGACCATGGCGGCATGGGTCTCGGGGTCCAGGCAGTCGATCTTGTTCCAGACCTCGAGGGTGCGGACCTGAAGCGTGCCGTCATCCTCGCCCTCGCCGGGGGTGATGCGCGCGAGAACCGCCTCGACGTCCTTCGCCTCCGCGTCGGTCTCGGGGCTTGAGATATCGCGGACGTGCAGGATCAGATCGGCCTCGGCGACCTCTTCCAGGGTGGCGCGGAAGCTCTCGACCAGTTCGTGCGGCAGGTCGGAGATGAAGCCCACGGTGTCGGCGATAAGGGCCGACCGCCCCTGCGGCAGGCGGATCAGACGCTGGGTCGGGTCAAGGGTGGCGAACAGCAGGTCCTTCGCCATCACCTCGGCCCCGGTCAGGTGGTTGAACAGGGTCGACTTGCCCGCATTGGTGTAGCCGACCAGGGCGACGGTCGGGAACGGGACTTTCTTGCGCTGGATGCGGTGGAGGCCCCGGGTGCGACGGACGTCCTGCAGGTCGCCCTTCAGCTTGACGATGCGGTCGGCGATCAGGCGACGGTCCAGTTCAATCTGGGTTTCGCCGGGACCGCCGGTCGAGCCCGTGCCACCGCGCTGGCGTTCCAGGTGGGTCCAGGTGCGGACGAGGCGCGAGCGTTCGTACTCCAGCCGCGCCAATTCAACCTGCAGCCGGCCTTCGCGCGTGCGGGCGCGCCGGCCGAAGATCTCGAGGATCAGGCCGGTGCGGTCGATGACCTTGGCCTCCCACGCCTTTTCCAGATTGCGCTGCTGGACGGGCGTCAGGGCGTCGTCGATGACCACGACCTCGGCCTCGGCCGCGCGCACGAGGGCTGCCATTTCGTCGACCTTGCCCGAGCCGAACAGGGTGGCGGGCGTGGTGCGGCGCAGGGCGATGACCTCCTGGCCCCGGACATCGAGATCCAGGGCCTGGGCCAGGCCCACGGCCTCGTCCAGCCGGTCGTGGGGACGGCGCCCCCCCGGCCTGCCGCCCGAGCGGTCAGGGTGAAGCACAAGGGCCCGCACGGGCGGAGCGGTATGGTCAATCAGCGGTGAGGACACGCAGGTTCCGGGCTTTGAATGGACGAAGGCGTCCCGTCCGCGAACGCTCGGACAGGACTACAGGCTCCCTCAGCACTCCGGACCGGACGGATCAGTCCTGGTCTTCGGGCTCGCGCAGATCGACCGGAGCCGAGGGCATGATGGTGGAGATGGCGTGCTTGTAGACCAATTGCGACTGGCCATCGCGACGCAGCAGCACGCAGAAATTGTCGAACCAGGTGACGATGCCCTGCAGCTTGACGCCGTTGACGAGGAAGATGGTCAACGGGGTCTTGGTCTTGCGGACCGTGTTGAGGAAGGTGTCCTGAAGGTTCTGACGCTTGTCTTGCGACATGGCAGGTTGATCCTGTTCTTGATTGTTTTCCGGCAAGAGGAGCTACCGGGGTTCGCGATGCGACACCGTGACCTTAGTCACCGGCACGGGTGACGGCAACCGCTGCGTCAGACGGCATTCTCGCGCGCGGCCTCCAGATACGCCTCACGCAGGCGGCGGGTGACGGGGCCGGGCTTTCCGGTGCCGATTTTCGTGCCGTCGATCGAGATGGCGGGCAGCACGAAGGCGCCGGCGGCGGTGAAGAAGGCTTCCTGGGCCGCCTTTGCCTCCTCGACGGTAAAGGCGCGCTCCTCGAACGGGATGCCCTCCGCCTTGATGATCTCCATCAGGGTCGAGCGGGTGCAGCCGCGCAGGATGTTGGCCTGGGTGTCGCGGGTCCGCAGTACGCCGTCGGCGTCGATGATCCAGGCATTGGTCGAGGTGCCCTCGGTGACCAGACCCAGCTCATCGACCAGCCAGCATTCATAGGCGCCGACCTCGCGCGCGGCCTGTTTGGCGAGCACATTTGGCAGCAGGCCGACGGTCTTGATGTCACAGCGGCCCCAGCGCAGGTCCGGCCGGGTGACGACGGCCACGCCCTTTTTCGCCGTGGCCTCGGCCCTGGCCTGATCGACGCGGCGCGAGGTGACGATGACACTGGGCGGGGTGTCAGGTGAGGGAAAGGGATGGTCGCGCCGGGCCGTACCGCGCGTGATCTGCAGATAGACGATGCCGTCGTCAACGCGGTTGCGGCGGATGGTTTCCTTGAGGACGATGGTCAGGGCCTGGGGCGTCATCGGCATGCGGATACGCAACTCGCCCAGGCTGCGCTGCAGGCGAGTCATGTGACCGTCGAAGTCGGCCAGGCGGCCATCGAACACCGACCAGACCTCATAGACGCCGTCGGCGAACTGGAAGCCGCGGTCCTCGATATGAACGACCGCCCCGGTGTGGGGCAGGTACTGGCCGTTGACGTAGGCGATGCGGGACATCAGGCGTCGTCGCCTTCCGGTTCGTCATCGCCGCCGCGCGCGGGGGAGACCCCCAGCGACTTGAGCTTGCGGTGCAGGGCCGAGCGTTCCATGCCGATGAAGCCTGCGGTGCGCGAGATATTGCCGCCGAAGCGCATGATCTGGGCCGACAGATACTCGCGCTCGAACACTTCCCGCGCCTCGCGCAGCGGCAGGGCGATGATGCGCTCATTGCCCATCGACAGGGTGCCGTTATCGGCCGGGCCTTCCTGGGGCAGCATGTCGGCGGTGATCGGCTCGGACGGGTCGCCCGTAGCGAGGATCAGCAGACGCTCGATGTTGTTGCGCAACTGGCGGACGTTCCCGGGCCAGGGGTTGACCTGCATAACGGCGACGGCGTCGTCGCCGATGCGGCGGCGGGGAAGACCCTGCGACACGCAGATGCTCTCGGTGAAGTGCTCGATCATCTCGGCAATGTCCTCGCGGCGCTCGGACAGGGGCGGGACCCGGATCGGCACGACGGCAAGGCGGTGGAACAGGTCCTCGCGGAACCGACCCTCGTCGATCTCCTGCTTGAGGTCGCGGGACGAGGAGGTGATGACGCGGACATCGACCTGCACGTCCTGCTCCCCGCCCACGCGGCGAAAGCGCTGCTCGACCAGAACGCGGAGGATGCGGCTCTGGCTCTCGCGGGGCATGTCGGCGACCTCGTCGAGATAGAGGGTGCCGTTGTGGGCGCGTTCGAAGACGCCGATCTTGCTGGGGCGACCGTCGACGCCCTCCTCTCCGAACAGTTCGAGGTCGAGCCGTTCGGGTGTCATGCCGGCGGCGGCGATGGCGACGAACTCGGACCGGCCGCGCGGACTGGCCTCGTGGATCTGGCGGGCCACCAATTCCTTGCCGGAGCCCGGCGGTCCCGAGATGAGCACGCGGCTGTTGGCCGGGGCGACCTTGGAGATCGTGCTGCGCAGGGCGGCGGCGGCGGCCGACTTGCCGATGATGCCGGTCGGCGTCATGGCCTGGGCGCGCAGCTGGCGGTTTTCGCGCTTGAGCGAGGCGGCCTCGAGCGCGCGCTGGATGACCACCACCAGCCGGTCGGACTTGAACGGTTTCTCGATGAAGTCATAGGCGCCGCGCTGCAGGGCGCTGACGGCGGTCTCGATATTGCCGTGCCCCGAGATCATCACGACCGGCAGGTCGGGGTCGATGGTGCGGATGATGTCGAGCAGCTCCAGCCCGTCGATGCCACCCCCCTGCATCCAGATGTCCAGCAGCGCCAGGGACGGCTTGCGCGCACGGATGGCGGCCAGGGCCTCGTCGGAGTTGGAGGCGGTGCGGATCGAATGCCCCTCGTCTTCCAGCAGGCCGGCGACGAGGTCGCGGATATCGGCCTCGTCGTCGACGACCAGTATGTCGGCTCCGTTGCTTTTCATGAGCTCTCTCTATTCAGCCGCGGGGATGGTGGAGGGTGAAGGGGTGGCAGGCACGGTCCCGGTCCGGGAGGGCGCCTTGAGCGGGAAGACCAGACAGACCCGGGCTCCCCTCAGCGTTTCGGCATCGGCCAATTTCAACTCGCCGCCGTGGTCCTCACAGATACGGCGAACGATGGCGAGGCCCAGCCCCGTACCCTTGTCGCGCGTGGTGACATAGGGTTCGGTCAGACGGTCGCGGTCCTTTTCCGGAAGGCCGACGCCGTCATCCTCGATGATGAAGGTGACGCTGCTCGGGTCGAGGTCGAGCGAGGCGAGGATAGCCGTGTCGCCGCCGGTCTCGCCGGTCATGGCGCGGCGGGCCTGCACCGACTCCCCGGCGTTCTTGAGGATGTTGGTCAGGGCCTGGCCGACCATGCGACCGTCGCACTGAAGCTCGGTCCTGGGCAGGCCACGTTGAAGGTCGATGGCAGCGTCGGGCACCGCGACACGCTGGGCAAAGACCGCCTGACGCAGCAGCTCGGCGGGATTTTCGGGAGCAAACCGCGGGGCCGGCATGCGGGCGAAGGAGGAGAACTCATCGACCATGCGGCCGATGTCGCCGACCTGACGGATGATGGTGTCGGTGCAGCGATCGAAAACCTCGACATCATCGACCACCTGCGAGCGGTATTTGCGACGCAGGCGCTCGGCCGACAGCTGGATCGGGGTCAGGGGGTTCTTGATCTCATGGGCGATGCGGCGCGCGACGTCGCGCCAGGCGGCATTGCGCTGAGCCGTGACCAGACGGGTGATGTCATCGAAGGTCAGCACCATCTCGCCGCCCAGACCGCCCTCGATCCGTACGCGCAGGCGCCGGGTCTCGCCGTCGCGGGTGACGTCGATGTCTTCCTCGATGTGGGCCTCGGCTCGTTTCAGCAATTCGCTGAGCTCGGGCGAAAAGGCGGCCAGTTCGCGGCCGGTCAGGTCGGCATCGGGCAGGCCCAGCAGCTCGATGGCGCTGGCGTTGATGGCCGAGACCCGGCCCTTGCGGTCCAGACCGATGACCCCGGCGCTGACGCCGGACAGCACGGTTTCGATGAAGCGGCTTCGCCCCTGGGCATCCTCGCTGGCGGCCTTGAGCGCCTCCTGTTGTGCCTGAAGATCGCCGGTCATGCGATTGAAGGCATTAGACAAGGCCGCGATCTCGTGCGGTTCCTTATCGACCTGAACGCGGGCCGAGAGGTCGCCGCCTGCGACCTGATCCGCGGCCTGGGCCAGACGCCCGATCGGCACCGAAATGGCGCTGGCAGCCGACATACCCAGCCAGACCGCGCCGACCAGAACCAGAAGGGCCGTTTCCAGATAGCTGAGAGCAAAGGCGGTCTGAATGCTGGCGCGGCTTTCCTGGGCCTCGCGATAGGCCTGGATGGATTGCTCGCTGTTGCGCATCTGCGAGATCAGCCCGGGCTGGAGTGGCCGCACGGCATAGAGGTAGGCGTCGCCATACCCGGACAGCGGATAGAGGGTGCGGATCGTGTCGGGATCCTCGGTCACACCGCTGGGCGCTATTTCGCCCTGCGCCGCCATCTCAAGGTCGCTGCGCGGCGGACCGACATAGGCGGGAGCGCCCGGCAGTTCGCCGCTGGCCAGAACCCGCCCCTGACCATCGAGGATATAAAGGGCCGGATAGCCGAAGATGTCCGCCGTCTGGGCCAGAAGGCCGGAGAATCGAATGCGGCTGGTCTGGAAGTCGGCGCGGGCCTCGGGGGCCGTCAGCTCATTGGCCATGGTCGCCAGGTCGGATTCGAGTTCGAGGCTGACATCGCGGACATAGGCGCGGCCGATGTCAGCGCCGTTTTCGACCGCCGCGCTGACGTTGACACTGAACCATTGGTCCACGCCGCGGTTGACCAGCACGCCGAAGACGAGGGCGATCAGGATGGCGGGCACCACGGCCACCAGCGAGAACAGGGTCACGAACCGCAGGTGCAGCCGCGCACCGGCCTGTTTACGATTGCGGACCAGATCCAGCACCTGAATACCAACGCCGGACGCCAGCGTCAGGATCAGTACCAGGTTGCCCAAAAGGATATAGAGCACCGCCCGGCTGGTCGCCGCCCGGGCCCCTTCCTCGCCGCCGACCTCCGGTGCCACGGCCACCAGCCAGATGGCCGCGACGGTGATCAGGAAGGCAACGGCATAGGCCACACCGAAGACAGGCCGCCCGGCCGGAGTCGAGATACCGGCCCGCAGGGCGCCGATCGCCGCATCCAGCGGCCGACGTCCAGGCACTTCATCTGCTGTCACAGGGCCGGTCATGCGTCCGGCACCATCCGACACCTGTGGCCGATGATCAACAGGTTAGTTGCGAATATGCGGCACTATGCTGTCCAGAGCTCTGACAAGGCCGCAGCAACATCCCCGGGCTCGTCCATACGACACAGGCGGGCCTTGGCCGCGCGGCGGTCGGCGGGGTCGGCCGGCCAGGGGGCCTGTTCGATGTACCAGCCGAGGTGTTTGCGGAACATCTTCAGCCCCAGCGGATAGCCGTAGAAGTCCAGCGAGGCCTGCATGTGATCGATGACCAGGGCCAGACGGTCGGCCCGGTCGGGCGCGTCGGGCCCGGTGTCGCCGCCGAGGCCGGCCTCGAGCCGGGCCGCCAGCCAGGGCCGGCCATAGACCCCGCGCCCCAGCATCAGGGCGTCGGCGCCAGACTGTTCCAGCGCGTCGCGGGCGTCCTGCAAGGTCAGCACATCGCCGTTGACGACAACCGGGATGGAGACCGCGTCCTTGACCTCGCCGACCGCCTGCCAGTCGGCCTTGCCGGTATAGAACTGCTTTCGCGTGCGGCCGTGAACCGTGACGGCTTGCACGCCGATCTGTTCGGCACGACGGGCGAGCGTGGCGGCATTGCGGTCCGTCTCGTCCCAGCCGAGACGCATCTTGACTGTGACCGGGCGACTGACGGCGCCCACCACGGCCTCCATGATGCGACAGGCGAGGTCGGGCACCCGCATCAGGGCCGAGCCCGAGGCAGCGCCGGTGACCTCCTTGGCCGGACAGCCGAAATTGAGATCGATCAGATCCGCGCCCGCGCGTTCAGCCATGCGCGCGCCCTCGGCCATGGCCTCGGGATCGCGGCCGACCAGCTGGATGACGGTCAGGGGCAGCCCCTCCCCCACCGCCGCGCGGCGAACGACATCCGGACGGCCCCGGGCCAACTCGGCCGAGGCGACCATTTCGGTGGCGACATAGGGCGCACCCAGGCGCGAGGCCACGCGTCGGAACGGCAGGTCGGTGATGCCCGTCATCGGGGCCATCAGCACCCGGCCGGGCACGGTCACATCGCCGATGGTCAGGGAGGAAGCCATCGGCCCCTATCTTCGCCCCGCCCCCCTCTCGTCAAGTCTGCGACCGCGCCCTAGAAGAGCGGCATGAGATTTCAGGCGGTTGTTGTGGCGGCGGGCTCGGGCTCTCGCGCCGGTGTGGAGAAGCCCTGGGTGGCGCTGGGGGGTGTGCCCGTGCTGCGCTGGTCGGTGCGCGCCCTGCTGGACGCCGGGGCCGGGGATGTGGTGGTCGTGGTGGGCCCACATCGGCTGACCGATGTCGCGACCGCGCTGACGGGCCTGAGCGGCTGGCGCGCGGTCGAGGGCGGCGCGACCCGGGCGGAGTCGGTCATGCGGGGGCTGGAGGCCATTGACGCCGGAAGCACCGCGCGGGCCGATACGCCGGTGCTGATCCACGATGCGGCGCGGCCGTTTCTGGAACGCACTGTTGTCGACCGGCTGGTCGAGGCGATGGGAGAGGCCGACGGGGCCGTCCCTGCCCTGCCCGCCGTCGACAGCCTGCGGCGGGGCGATGAGACGGGTCTGGGCGACAGTGTCGACCGCGACGGCCTGTTCCGGGCCCAGACGCCCCAGGCTTTCCGTCTGGCGACCGTGCGGGCGGCCCTGTCCGACTGGCCGGGCACCGTGCCCCCGACCGATGAGGCCGAGGCCGTCCGCGCGGCGGGTGGCCGGGTTGCGCTGGTGGCCGGCGATCCGCGCCTGTTCAAACTGACCTATCCCGAGGATTTCATCATGGCCGAGGCGCTCGCTGCCGGACTGACCCCGCCGTCCGTGACGCGCGTCGGACAGGGGTTCGATGTGCACCGCTGGGGACCGGGCACGTCGGTGTGGCTGTGCGGGGTCGAGATCCCGCACGATCGGACGCTGATCGGGCATTCGGACGCCGATGCGGGGCTGCATGCCCTGACCGACGCCATCCTCGGCGCCATGGGGGATGGCGATATCGGCGACCACTTCCCGCCCTCGGACCCACAATGGAAAGGGGCATCAAGCGACCGGTTTCTGGTGCACGCCGTCGAACGACTGGCGGCGCGGGGCGGGCAGTTGGTCCATATCGATGTGACCCTGATCTGCGAGGAACCGAAGATCAAACCGCACCGTCAGGCGATGCGCGAGCGGCTGGCCACACTGTGCGGCCTTCCGCTGGAGGCTGTCAGCGTCAAGGCGACCACGACCGAACAGCTGGGATTTGCCGGGCGCAGTGAAGGTCTGGCCGCGCAAGCGGTGGCCACGATCGCCCTGCCCGCTTCCCGCTAGAAGTTGGCGCGGACCAGGGCGCCCCACAGATTGACGTAGTCGTCGGTCCATGGCCGCACCTCGGTGTCGGCGAGGACACGCCAGTCCGGATCGTCCATGAAGTCGGCCAGGCCTTCCTCGGTCGGAGACATGATCAGGGCTTCGGTCGAGGCCTCGGCCATGTCGGGCTGGTCGGGGCGCTCGTAGAAGATCCTGTGACGTTCGGCGGCGCCCAGCTGACGCGCGGCGGCCACCGTCGGCAGGGTGATGTCGAGGTTGCGGTTCGACAGGTGCAGGACCACCACGCCGGTCGGCCCGACCAGCCGCAGATAGTCGGCCAGTGCCTCGACGGTCAGCAGGTGCGTCGGCACGACGTCGGACGAGAAGGCGTCGATGACCAGCAGGTCGAAGGCGGCGTCCGGCTGTTGCGCGAGGGTCAGGCGGGCATCGCCGAGCACCGTCTGGACGGGGCCTGCGGCACAGTCCGAGATGAAGGTGAACCAGCGCGGGTCGCGGGCCATGCGGTCGACCATGGGGTCGATCTCGAAAAAGGTCAGGGTGTCGCCGGGCCGCTTGTAGGCCGCCATGGCCCCGGCGCCGAGACCGACCACCCCCATGCGCACCTCGGGCGAGCGCGACTGGACCTCGAGGGCCGCGAGGCCGATCGGGGTGGAGTAGGCATAGTACATGGTCGGGTTGCAGGCATGGTCGGGATGGCGCGCCTGGGCCCCGTGCAGGGTGGTGCCGTGCATCAGCACATGGACCGGGCCGCCCATGCCGGAATCCTCGATCTCGGCCACGCGCATGACGCCGAAAAAGCTGCGCTCGGTCAGGCTCCAGTCATAGCCGCGCGCCACGTGCTGGGCCGACAGGGCGATCATCAGGAGGGCGCCGGTGAAGACCAGCGCCTTGTCCCGTACCAGAAAGGCGCAGATGGCCGCGCCGCCGAGGATGATCGAGGCCAGCTTGAGCGTGGTCAGGTCCTGGACATAGGGCCAGAGCGACGGGGTCCGGGCGATGACCTCCATCGCCACATGCGGCATGACCGACAGGAAGGCGGCGCCCAGCAGGAAATAGCCGTGGCGCAAGGTAAAGGGGCCGCCCCGGGGCCGGGCCAGACCGACGGCCACCAGCACCAGCGGATACTCCCACACCATATTGAAGATGACCGGCGCGATCAGGGCGTTGAACACCCCGCCCAGCATGCCGCCGACCGACAGCAGCAGATAGAACTCCGTCAGCCGGTCAGGCGGTGGGCGACGTCCGGCCAGCAAGTGGTGGCACAGCAGGGCGGTGAAGAAGAAGGTCGTCAGGTGGACGACCAGGATCAGCATCCAGCTGGAGCTGCGGAAGGCGACCATGCTGACGGTGACGGCCAGCAACGCCGACTGGACGATCAGGGTGATCGGCAGGGGGATCCACGGCCGGCTCTGGAAGGCGATGACGAAGGTCAGTAGATAAAGCGCCAGTGGCAGAACCCACAGGAAGGGCGCCGAGGCCACGTCCGTCGTCAGGTGTGCGGTCACGCCCAGCATCAGGCTGGACGGGGCGGCGGCCAGCAGCACCCAGATACCGCGCTCGCGCCAGTCGATGGGCGGGGTGCGGACCAGCGGTGGCGGATCGGCGCGCGTCAGGGCCCGGGCGCGCCACACAGTCAGGCCCAGCGCGACGATCATCAGAACGAAGAGGCCGTAGCCCACGCTCCAGCCCCAGCGCTGGCCCGACAGGGAGCTGAGCGGCTCGATCAGGACGGGATAGGCCAGCAGGGCGAGAAAGCTGCCGAGGTTGGACGCGGCATAGAGGACATAGGGGTTCTGGCCGTCGGCATGGCCGACGCGGACGCGGGCGTACCAGGCCTGAAGCAGGGGCGCGGTGGCCGACAGGATGGCGAACGGCAGGCCGACCGAAATCGCCAGCGTCGCCAGCAGCCAGCCGATGGGTGCTGAAGGGTCCGGGTCGCCCAGCAGGCCATTGACCCGGAGCGGCAGGAAGATGGCCGCGATCAGCAGCAGAACCAGATGGATGCCGATCTGAAGGCGGAGCGAGGCGACCTTCTGCAGCACGTGGGCATAGGCATAGCCGGCCAGCAGGCCCGTCTGGAAAAAGACCATGGCCGTGTTCCAGACCGAGGGCGAGCCCCCCAGAACCGGAAGGACCAGCTTGGTGATCATCGGCTGGACCGAAAAGACCAGCATGGCCGAGGTGAAGATCGCCAGACCGAAGATCAGCGGGGTCAGGCGGACGCCGAGCGGCTCGGCCCCGTCGATCAGGCGGGTCTGGCTCATGCATGCTCCATCGACAGGCAGGGCTGGGCGCGGCACCCTGTGGGCCACCGTAAGGCTGACTCGGCAAGGCTTAAAGCCATGTTTACCCCCGATCTGATGACCCTGGCCGAAGCCGTGGTGGCGCGCGCGCAGGCGCGCGGCCAGATGCTGGCCACAGCCGAGAGCTGTACCGGCGGTCTGGTGGCAGCCCTGATCACGTCGGTGGCGGGATCCTCGGCGGTGCTGGAACAGGGGGCGGTCACCTATTCCAATGCGGCCAAGACGCGGATGCTGGATGTGCCGGCGGCCCTGATCGAGGCGCATGGCGCGGTGTCGCAGCCTGTGGCGGAGGCCATGGCAGCCGGGGCGCGGGCACGGGCGAGTGTGGATTTGGCGGTCTCGATCACCGGCATCGCCGGGCCCGGCGGCGGGTCAGCGGAGAAGCCCGTCGGGCTGGTCCATTTCGGGCTGGCGACGGCCGACGGCGCACGCCACCTGGAGCGGCGCTTTGCCGAGGGGGACCGTCAGGCGATCCGGCTGGCGGCCACCGAACAGGCGTTGAATCTCTTGCTGGAGGGGCTGGCGTGAGCCCTGCCCCGATCCTCATTGATGCGCGGGGTCACCGCTGTCCCGTGCCGAGCCTGAGGCTGGCGCGCGCGCTGGAGGCAGCGGCACCAGGCAAGACGATCGTGCTGATGGCGACAGATCCGATGGCGCGAATCGATGTGCCTCACATGCTGGCCGGGGGGCCGCACCGGCTGGTCGGCGTCGAGGAGGCCGATGGCGTATTGCGGATTACTGTCGAGACTGGCGCCGCGCCGTCAGGCTGACGACCTTGGGGGTCTGCATCAGGGCTTCCTCGGCCTCGACGATCAGGGCCTCGTCCCGGGCGCGGGCCACGATCTCCATCTCGGTGGCAAAGGCCCCGCCGTAGAAGATGGCGTTGACGTTCCAGGACAGCCAGATCAGCAGGACGACGACCGCGCCGACCGAGCCATAGGTGGCACCCAGAACCGCGATCTGTTCGACATAGATGGCACACAGCCAGGACGAGATCATCGACAGCAGGGTGGCCGTCACCCCGCCGGTGATGGCAGGTCGCCAGGCCACGCGGGACTTGTGCGACATGGCATAGCGGTAGAGCAGGCTGAGACCGAATGACAGGCCCGCCGCCGGCAGGAGCACGTCCAGCGTCATGTACCCGCCACCGCCGGCTGACGCCGCCCCGGCGGCATCCGCATGCGACATCAGCCGGGCCGTGACCACGGCTCCGGACACCACGGTGAACAGGCCAAAGGCAAACAGGGCGACGAAGAAGGCCAGCAGGTTGAACTTCAGGAAACCGTGCGGTTCGGCTTCGTCATGAATGAGATTAAGGCCAGCCAACAAGGCCTTGAAACCCCTGTGCGCCGCATAGGCACCGATGATCAGGGCGAAGGCGCTCTGGGTCGAAACCGTGCGGGCCGAGGCGTTGGTGAGACGGCTGATTTCCTCTAGGAAAATACTGCGGGCGGCGGCCGGCATGACGTCGGCGAGCGCCGTGGCCTGGGCGCTGACCTCGCTGATCGACAGGCCCACCTTGTAGAGGCCGATCAGGATGGCGATGGCAGGAAACACCGCCAGCAGGGCGAAGAAGGAAACTCCGCCCGTGTAGAGCATGACGTCGCGGCCCCAGCTGCGGGCAAACGCGCGCCCGGACAGCCTGAGCCAGAAGCCGATCCGGCTCCGCAGAGAGTCAAAGGTCAAAATCATCCTCGCCACAACCCGGCGCGAAACTAGACTTTTTTGTGACTTTGCAAACCCTCTTGCGTGAAGCGGGTATGGAACCGGTTGCAGGGGCGCCGGGGGGCTGTCTATGGTCCGGCACCATAGGGCTGGGCCAAGGATCAGAGAATCCGGGCTGAAGGGGGCGTACCGTTTTGGATTTCGATCCGCGTATTCTGGTCGTTACCGGCGATGAGGCTGAGGGCGAGGCGCTGTGCCGCCAGCTGGATTCGGAAGGCTGGACCACGATAACCGCGCCCTCACCCGAGACTGCAGAGGTTGTGCTCGAAGACTTCCCGATCGAGGCCGCGATTCTGGTGGCCGGTCAGGCTGACGCCGATGTCTCGGCCGTGGCTGCACGGCTGAAGGGTCTGGCCTCGCCGCGATACCTGCCGGTCATTGCGCTGATAGGCCGCGCGCCGACGCCCGAGGAATCCACAACCGTCGATCTGGCCATGACCGCCCCGGCCCATCCGGTGCAGTTGCGCATCCGGCTGGAGCAGCTGGTGCGGGCGGCGCTGGCCGAAGAAGAGCTGAACCTGCGGATCGACACCTTCCGCCAGCAGGGTCAGGCCATCGACCTGCCGGCCACTGATTTGACGCCTGTGCGGGTGCTCGCGGCGGGCAAGCCGGATCGGCGGTTCCTGGCGCTGTCGAACGCCCTCGCGGAAGACGGTGCCGAGGTGGTGGCGGCCCCGACACCCTACACGGCCTTCGATTACCTGCACGAGAGCCCGTTTGACGCGGCCGTGCTGTGGGGGGCGGAGGACCATGCCCCGGCCCTGTCGATCGCCTCGGGCATGAAAAGAAATACAAGGCTCTATCATATTCCGGTGATGCTTTACCTGAATGATGGCGCCCAGATGGATGCCTCGGATCTGTTCGGGCGGGGCTTTGCCGATGTGGCCGCCGCCGACACGGATGAGCGCGAGACGGCGCGGCGGCTGATGGCCATGGCGCGCTTTCACCGGCGCCAGACCGGCGTGCGGCGCGCGCTGGAGTCCGTTCGCGGTTCCGGCCTGACCGATCCGGACACCGGCCTGTTCACCCGCGATCTGTTTGCCCAGCATCTGGGGCGGGTCAGTGAGGCGTCTCGCGAACGGCGGCGCCCCCTGTCACTCTGTGTGCTGAAGGTCACCATGACCGAGCCGGTCGAGGAGGCGCGCCGTGATGGCTGGCTGGCCCGCGCCCTGCCCCAGATCGGTACCATGGTTTCGCGCCTGATCCGGACGGAGGATACGGCCGCGCGCCTGTCCAGTGAGGTCTTTGCCCTGGCCCTGCCCGGCACGACCGAAGCCCAGGCCCGGATTGCGGCCCAGCGAATCGTGGCCGTGATCGGCTGTACCGCCTTTGAGGCCGGGCCCGGGCGGTCCCCCTTCGTGGTCGAGTTTGAGCTTGGCGTGGCAGAGCAACAGCCGGGCGAAGCCCCCGCCCGGACTCTGGAGCGGGCTTCGTCCGTGCTGGCGAACGATGCGCGGGCGGGCGTTACGCCCTAGTTGTCCAGAGCCGCCACGGTGGCCAGGGCATCGGTGATGCGCTCCGCGGCCTTGAGGCGTTCTTCCGGATTGGCCCATTCGCCCATGACAACGATCTTCTGATCCGGGCGCAGTTTCCACGCCCCGGTGTTCTTCTGGATCAGGCCGACCAGCCCCAGCGGGTTGGGAAAGGCGTTGTTGCGCAGGGTCAGGACCGCGCCCTTGGGGCCCATGTCGATGCGCTCGATCTGGGCCTTGCGGCACGACGACTTGATGCCGACGATGCGCAGCAGCTGGCGGGCTTCATCCGGCAGCGGCCCGAACCGGTCGATCAGTTCGGCGGCCAGAGCCTCGCGGTCCTCGCCCCGCTCGGCATCGGACAGACGGCGATACAGGCTGAGACGCAGATTCAGGTCCGGAACGTAAGACTCGGGAATCAGGACCGCCGCACCGACATTGATGGTCGGGGACCAGTCGCGGTCGCGCAGGTCGCCGCCCTGCTCGCGCATCTCGGCCACGGCATCTTCCAGCATCTGCTGATACAGTTCGACGCCGACCTCGCGGATGTGACCCGACTGTTCGTCGCCCAGCAGATTGCCCCCGCCCCGCTGGTCGAGGTCGTGGCTGGCCAGCTGGAAGCCGGCGCCGAGATTGTCGAGCGACTGCAGCACCTGCAGCCGCCGTTCGGCTGAGAGGCTGAGCGGACGTTTGGGATCGGTGGTCAGATAGGCAAAGGCGCGCGCCTTGGACCGGCCGATCCGGCCGCGGATCTGGTGCAGCTGGGCCAGGCCGAACATGTCGGCTCGGTGCACGATCAGGGTGTTGGCCGTCGGAATATCCAGCCCACTCTCGACGATGGTGGTCGACAGCAGGACGTCGTACTCGCCCTCGTAGAAGGCGCTCATCACCGCCTCGAGCTGGGTCGGGGACATCTGGCCGTGGCCGACGACGGCCTTCACCTCGGGCACCTGTTCGCGCAGGAACTGCTCGATGTCCGGGAGGTCGGCCAGACGCGGGGCGACATAATAGGCCTGACCGCCGCGGTATTTCTCGCGCAGCAGGGCCTCGCGCACCATGACCGGATCCCAGGGCGCGACATAGGTACGGACCGCCAGACGGTCGACCGGCGGGGTGGCGATGATCGACATCTCGCGGATGCCGGACAGGGCCATCTGCAGGGTGCGCGGGATAGGCGTCGCGGTCAGGGTCAGCAGGTGCACATCGGCGCGCAGGGACTTGAGCTTCTCCTTGTGCTTGACGCCGAAATGCTGCTCCTCGTCGACGATCACAAGGCCGAGGTCCTTGAAGCCGACCTGTTCCGACAGCACCGCATGGGTGCCCACCACGATCTCGAAACTGCCGTCCTTGAGGCCCGCGCGGGTCTCGGAGGCGTCCTTGGCCGTCACCATGCGCGACAGGTGGCGCACCCTGATCGGCCAGCCGGCGAACCGCTCGCTGAAGGTCTTGAAGTGCTGACGCGCCAGAAGCGTGGTCGGACAGACGATGGCCACCTGCTGGCCGGTCATGGCGACGACGAAGGCGGCCCTGAGTGCCACTTCCGTCTTGCCGAAGCCCACGTCGCCACAGATCAGGCGGTCCATGGGCGTGCCCTTGGCCAGATCCGACAGGACGTCGCCGATAGCGTTCAGCTGGTCGTCGGTTTCCTCATAGGGGAAGCGGGCACAGAATTCGTCGAACAGCCCCTGCGGCGGCACCACGACCTCGCTCTCGCGCAGGGCCCGTTTCGCAGCCAGGGCAATGAGGCCCTCAGCCATTTCGCGCAGGCGGGCCCTCGCCTTGGCCTTGCGCCCCTGCCAGCCCGCACCGCCCAACCGGTCCAGCTGCACGCCGTCGCCCTCGGCCCCGTAGCGGGTCAGAAGGTCGATATTCTCGACCGGCAGATAGAGTTTGGAGTCGCCTGCATAGGCCAGCTCCAGACAGTCGTGGGGCGCTTCCTGGATATCGAGGGTGCGCAGGCCTTCATAGCGGCCGATGCCGTGGTCGAGGTGGACCACCAGATCGCCGGTGGTCAGGGCCGAGGCCTCGGCGAGGAAGTTGGAGGCGCGGCGTTTCTTCCGGGGGCGCGCCAGCCGGTCGCCAAGGATGTCGGTCTCGGTGATCACCACCAGATCGTCGGTCTCGAAGCCGGTCTCGACCGGCAGAACCGCGCGCAGATAGAGGGTGTCGGTCGCGGCCTGCACATCGGCCCAGTCGCGCACCGGTACGACCGGCTCCAGCCCGTGATCGGCCAGCATGGAGGCCAGACGCTCGGACGAGCCCTCGCTCCAGGAGGCGAACAGCACCTTGCGACCGTCGGCGCGCCGGGCCTTGGCATAGGCCGCCACGGCCTCGAACAGATTGACGCTGTCCTGGGCGCGCTCGGCAGCGAACGACCGGCCCAGACGGCCACCGGCATCCTCGCCCGGACCCGAGAGCGGGCTGAGCTGGATGACGGGCCGCGAGGCGAGCGCGCGGGTCCAGTCGTCGGGCGACAGATAGAGGGCCTCGGGTGGCAGGGCGCGACCGCTCTGGACGCTGCGACCGGGCGCGGCCTGTGCGGCCTCGCGCCGGGCCTCGAAGGCATCGACGGTCAGGTCCCAGCGCTCGGACCGGGCCTTGTCGGCCTGACTGTCCAGCCAGACGGTGGCACCCTCGGGCAGATAATCGAACAGGGTCTCAAGGTGCGGATAGAGGAGCGGCAGCCAGTGCTCCAGCCCCTGGCGGCGGGCGCCCTCGCTGACGGCTGCATACAGGGGGTCATCGCCCGCCGCGCCGAAGCGGTTGAGATAGCCGGTGCGAAAGCGCGAGATGGCCTCGGGATCCAGCAGGGCCTCGGACACCGGGGCCAGTTGCACGGCGGCCCTCTGGCCGGTCGAGCGCTGGGTGGCCGGATCGAAGGTGCGGATCGACTCCAGCTCCTGGCCGAACATGTCGAGGCGGACCGGCTCGTCGAAGCCCGGCGGGAAGACGTCAATCACTCCGCCCCGCACGGCATATTCGCCGCGCTCGGACACGGTAGAGGCGCGGACATAGCCATTGGTGGCGAAATAGGTCTCGAGCGCGGCGGTATCGAGCTCGCGGCCGACGTGGGTCTCGAAGCCGGCGCTGGCGGTGATCTCGCGCGGCGGGGTGCGCTGCAGGGCCGCGCCGACCGTGGCCACGATCAGCAGGGGTTTGTCGGGGGCCTCGCCGGCGGCGAGACGGCTGAGCGTCGCCATCCGCTGGGCCGAGACCGACGATGAGGGGCTGAGCCGGTCATAGGGCAGGCAGTCCCACGCCGGATAGGAGACAACCTCGATCCCCCCGGCGAAGAAGCCGATGGCATCGATGAACTGGGCCGCGCGTGAGGCGTCGCGGGCGATGAACAGGGCGGTGCCGTCCTCACCCAGACGTTCGGCAACGCGCAGGGCGTCCAGACCTTCGGGCGCGCCGCTCAGCGTGATGCGATCCGCCATCAGCCGATGCCCCGCGCCACCTCGGACGAGACGGACTCGGCGACGAACCGGCGGATGCGGTCCATCAGCGGGCCCTCCCATTCGGGCGGAGTGGGCGTCGAGCCCTTGATCCAGCCGTAGAGCGCGTGGTCATCCTCATCCAGAAGGGCCTCGAACTGCCTCAGTTCCCCCGCTTCCAGCGTCGGCGCGACCTGTTCCGAGAACGGCCCGAGGATCATGTCGGCCTCGCGAAAGCCCCGGCGCCAGGCGCGGAAGCGGATGCGGTTCAGCCGGGTCGTCATTTCGGCACGTGCGATGTCTTCGGCCACAAGAAGTCTTGCCCGGTCAGAAGGAATGAAGACGTGTCAGATAGCGGTCGCAGGTCCATTTCGCCACCCGTCCTGTCCGGCTATCGTGACGCATCATGCGGCCCGAGATTCTGTTTCCCCTGTTCGTCGCGGTCGAAAGCCTGAAGGGCGTCGGCCCACGCATGGCCCCGGCTGTGCACCGGCTGGCCGGGCCGCTGGTGCGTGACCTGATGTTTCTGGCCCCCACCGGCCTGATCCGGCGGCGCGCGATGACCGTGCAGACCGCGGTCGCGGGCGAGGTGGGCATCTTTGACCTGATCATGGGCGGTCTGACCAAACCGGGGCGGCCCGGGTTGCCGTTCAAGCTGAGGGCCAATGACGAGACCGGCTTTCTGACGCTGGTCTGGTTTGGCGGGTCGGAAGCCTGGATCCGCAAGCAATGCCCGGACGGGGCACGGCGGATCGTCAGCGGGAAGGTGGAAAAATTCAACGACCTGGTTCAGATCGCTCACCCGGACTATGTGGTGCCTGTCGAAAAGCGCGACGAGATTGTGCCGGTCGAGCCGGTCTATCCGGCCACCCAGGGCATCACCTCGCGGCAGGTGCGCAAGCTGGTAATGACAGCGATGGAATCACTACCGGACCTGGCGGAGTGGCAGGATGGGGCGTGGCTGGCAAAACAGGGCTGGCCGTCGTGGTCGGACGCGATGAATGCCCTGCACGCGCCCGAGAGCGAGATCGATCTGGATTCGCAGGCCCCGGCCCGGGCGAGGCTGGCGTTCGACGAACTGCTGGCGCACCAGCTGGCGCTGGCCCGGCGGCGGCGAAACCGGCAGGCGGTGCGGGCGCCCCGGCTGGCGCCCGGCACAGTGGCGGAGCGGTTGCTGGCCGCCCTGCCCTTCACCCTGACCGGGGCCCAGCAACGGGCCGTGGCGGACATCCGGCGCGATCTGGTGAGCGGCGAACAGATGGCGCGACTGCTGCAGGGCGATGTCGGCTCGGGCAAGACGGCAGTGGCGGCGCTGGTTCTGGCGGACGCGATCGACAGCGGCTTTCAGGCGGCCCTGATGGCCCCGACCGACATTCTGGCGCGCCAGCATCATGAGCGGCTGGCGCCCCTGTTTGCCGAGGCGGGTGTGGCCTGCGCCCTGCTGACCGGGCGAGACCCGGCCGGCGTGCGACGGCCGGTGTTGGAAGGACTGGCGGGCGGGCGATTGCCGCTGGTGATCGGGACCCACGCCCTGTTTCAGGACAGTGTGAAGTTTCACCGGCTGGGACTGGCGGTGATCGACGAGCAGCACCGGTTCGGGGTGCGTGAACGGCAGCGGCTGCTGGACAAGGGCGGGGCGGATGGCGCCGTGCACCTGCTGACCATGTCGGCGACGCCCATCCCGCGCACGCTGGAGCTGACCCAGTATGGGGAACTGGACGTCTCACGCCTCGATGAAAAGCCGCCGGGGCGCAGGCCCATCAAGACGGCGGCGCTGCCGCTGGATCGGCTGGGCGAAGTGGCGGTGCGGCTGAAGGCGGCGGTGGAAGGTGGGGCGCAGGCCTACTGGATCTGTCCGCTGGTCGAGGAGTCGGAGCACATCGACCTGGCGGCCGCCGAAGACCGGGCGCGGGAACTGGGCAAGCTGATGGGTTGTCCGGTCGGGCTGGTCCACGGGCGCATGCCCGGGCCCGAGCGCGAGACGGTCATGCAGTCGTTCCTGGACGGGCACCTGCCACTGCTGGTGGCGACGACCGTGGTCGAGGTGGGTGTCGATGTGCCCAATGCCACCCTGATGGTGATCGAACATGCCGAGCGGTTCGGTCTGGCCCAGTTGCACCAGCTGCGCGGACGGATCGGCCGGTCGGACAAGCCGAGCGCCTGCACCCTGCTGTATGGCAAGTCGGAGGCGGGCCTTGGCAAGACGGCGGTCGAGCGGCTGGATATCCTGCGCCGCACCGAGGACGGGTTCGAGATCGCCGAGGCGGATTTCCGGATACGTGGGGGCGGAGATCCGCTGGGCCTGAAGCAGAGCGGTTTTCCGGCCTATCGCTTTGCCGATCCGATGGCCCATGCGGGGCTGATCCGCGCGGCGGCGGACGATGCGCGGCTGATCCTGGGCCGGGATCCGGGTTTGACGTCAGACCGTGGACGCGCGGTTCAGGTGCTGGAAGCGCTGTTCGACTGGCGCTCGGGGCGTCCGTCCGGCGACTGATCGACCGCCATGTCCGGTGCGTAGCGCAGGGTCCAGGCGGCCAGCCGTTCCTGCACATCGCGTTCAATATCACCGTAGAACAGATTGTAGGGCCGTGATTTTCTTCGATCGGACCAACTGCCGGCTTCTCGGAACGATTCCATGTCCGGCTGGGTGTGACGCAGCAGGCCGTCCCTGCAGGCCGTGGCGACCGAGCGCGCGATCAGGGCCGGGCGTGCACCCCATTCCAGTCCGGTGGCATTGGTGGCGCCCAGATGCACCCGGGCCGGAACCTCGACCTCATCCGTCGAACCGTTGACCGGGTTGACGCAGACGGCAGCCCGGTCGCCCAGATCGACCAGACGCCCCCGCATATCCCAGACGAGGGCGCGACGAAGCCTGCGGCGGGCGGCGCCGTCGTTGTCATCGGTCACCGGAGAGAAGGCCACGAGGCAGGCTGTCTGGTCGCGCGCGCGGCAGGGCGGCAGCGACGGCGTGGCGGGGTCGACTGCGAGGATGGTGTCCATGGCATAGGCGGCGACAATCCGGCGGCGCAGGGCGGGATCGCCGACGATCCGCTCGCGCACCAGCCGGTCGGCCAGTTCGCCGCCCTGCTCTACCCCGGCGATGACGATCGGGCCGGTCGGGTGACGCGCCAGAAAGACCTCGAATGCCGCCTCGATGTCCCGGTACGCAAAGGCCCGGGCTTCACGCGCGTCATCGCGCAGGGTCAGGCGCGTGTAGAGGCTGCCCTGGCGATATCGGGGAATGCTGAGCCGGCCGGAGCGGGCGAACGGCCCGGCATAGTTCGGGACGACCACACGGAGCAGATAAACATCGGCATCGGGGTCACCGATCGGGCCGTTCCATTCCTCGCCACCATCGTAGGTCGTGGAATGGATGAAGAAGACGGCCGCAGGGCCGGAGCCCGCTATCCCCGCGTCCTGCATGGCCCAGGCTGAGGCCTTTTGATAATCGGGGGCCGGGGGCGGGTCGTAGGTCTGGAACGGCACCTCGGGGTCCATACCGGCCTGCAGGATATCTCCGCGCCAGACGGCAGCCGCAGCCACGATCAGGAAGACCAGGGCAAAGCCGGCATAGCCGATCAGGGACCTGAGACTGACCGCGCGAGGCTTCATCGATACGGATCTTCCGTCGCCAGATACGACTGGACGTAACGGCGCACGCCCTCTTCCAGTGGCGTTGACTGGCCGTCAAAGCCAAGCGCGCGGACCCGGTCCATGCGCGCCTGGGTGAAGTACTGATAGCGGTCGCGGATTACCTCGGGCATGTCGATATAGGTGACCCGGGGCTCCTTGCCGGCCGCAGCGAAGGTGGCCCGCGCCAGATCGGCAAACGAGCGCGCCTGTCCCGAGCCGGCGTTGAAGACGCCCGAGACCTCCGGCTTGCCCAGCAGCCAATCAATCACATCGACGACGTCATCGACGTGGACAAAGTCGCGCAGCTGACCGCCGTCAGCGTAGTCAGGGTGATGGGAGCGGAACAGCTGGACAGGCTCGCCCGCCTGCACCTTGGGCCAGATCTGGGCCACGACCGACTTCATCCCGCCCTTGTGATACTCATTCGGGCCGTAGACGTTGAAGAATTTCAGGCCTGCCCACTGATTGGGGGCATGACCGCGCTCCGACTGCTGCCGGGCATAGAGGTCGAACAGATATTTCGAATAGCCATAGGCATTTAGCGGGCGAAGCTTTTTCAGGGAGGCAAAGTCGTCCTCATCCTCGAAACCCTCATGACCGTCGCCATAGGTGGCCGCCGACGAGGCGTAGACGAACTGCACATCGTGCCTGCAGCACCAGTCCCAGAGATCCCGCGAGAGCGCGAAATTGGTCCGGAGGATCAGGTCGGCATCCGGCTCGGTCGTCGAGGAGATGGCGCCCATGTGGATGACCGCCTCGATGCGGCCGGCGTGGGCCTCCAGCTTTTCGAACATCTGTTCCGGCCACCAGAAGTCGGCGACCGGATGTTTGGCGAGATTCTTCCACTTGCCGAGGTCGGCGCCTTCGAGGCGATCACAGACCACGACGTCATGCTGCCCTGCCTCACAAAGGCGGGCGACAATGTTGGATCCGATGAAGCCGGCGCCGCCGGTGACCACGATCATGCCGCGTGTCATTGGCCCTCGCCTTTCGCCAGTTTCTGGATGGTTGCCGTGGTCGAGTGGCCGGGCGAGAACTCCGCCAGCCGCACCTCGCCACCCCAGGATTCGACCTCGGCGGCGCCGACGACGGTGTCGCGGGTATAGTCCGCGCCCTTGATCAGCACATCGGGGCGCAGGGCCTTGATCAGGTCCAGCGGCGTTTCGGTTTCAAAGGCGGTGACGCGGTCGACACTGGCGAGGCCGCCGATGACCGCGGCCCGGCTGTCGAGATCGTTGACGGGGCGTCCATCGCCCTTCAGGCGGCGCACCGAGGCATCGGTGTTGAGCGCCACTACCAGCCGGTCACACCAGGCCCGCGCCTGGGCCAGATAGGCAACATGGCCGCGGTGCAGAATATCGAAACAGCCATTCGTGAAGCCAACCTTGAGGCCTGCTGCCTTCCACAGTTCGACCTGATCGACGAGGGTCTCGACCGGCACGATCCGGCCGTGGTCGATGTCCGTGGCGCCGGTCAGTTCGGCCTCAAGCAGTTCGGCAGGCGTGACCGTCGCAGTACCGCTTTTGCCGACGACCACGCCGGACGCCAAAATGGCAAAGGCCGCCGCATCCGGCAGGTCGTGACCGGCAGCCAGGGCGAGGCCAAGCGCCGCGAGGCCCGTGTCGCCGGCACCGGAGACGTCGAACACCTCGCGCGCCCGGGCGGGGATGTGCTGGACCGGGCCACCGCGCCGCATCAGCGACATGCCCTTGCCCGCGCGGGTGACAACCACAGCCCTGGCCGTCGTCTGGTCCAGCAGGGCCGCGAGCGCGCGCTCGACTTCAGCGTCGCTGTCGGTCGGCAAGCTGGTGGCCCCGGCCAGCTCGGCGGCATTGGGCTTGATCAGATCGACGGCGCCATAGCGGGCGAAGTCGCGACCCTTGGGGTCGACGATCACCGGCACCCCGGCCTTGCCGGCATGAGCCAGGGCGGCCGCGATCAGGGCGTCGCTGACCACGCCCTTGGCATAGTCGGAAATCAGGATGGCGTCGGCACCCTCGAACACCCCCTCGCCGCGATAGTCGGTATTGAGGGTGTCTTCCTCGTCGAGGCGCAGTAGTTGCTGGCCCGCGGCGACGTAGCGGGTCTTGACGACAGTGCGGGCCGCGTCGGTGTAGCGCACCGCGTCGGTCAGACCGGGCTCGGCGGCCAGAAGATCAGCCAGTGCCCGGCCCTCGGCATCCTGTCCCGCGACCGAGCCGAGGGTTACGCGGGCGCCGAGCGAGGCCAGGTTGCGCGCCACATTGCCGACGCCGCCCGGCATGGAGACCGAGCGGTGAGTCCGCAGCACGGGCACCGGAGCTTCGGGCGAAATACGGCTGACCTCGCCATAGACGAACCGGTCCAGCATCAGGTCACCGACGCAGGCGAGGGTCAGGGACGGCGCCCGGGCGAGCAGGCTTTGAAGACCGGCGAGGTTCATGCGTTGGAGCTATCCCAGAGGGCCGGGCACGTCCAGTCGCGGGCCGGTTCAGGCCGCGCGCTTGATACCCTGGGCGATGACCAGATCGTCAAAGGCAATCAGTTGACCGGCCAGCGATTCGAACTGGTCCAGCGGCACCATGTTCGGGCCGTCGGACGGGGCATGGTCCGGGTCCTGGTGCGTTTCCATGAAGACCGCATCCACGCCGACAGAGACGGCGGCCCGGCCCAGCACCGGCACGAACTCGCGCTGCCCGCCCGACGACGTCCCCTGCCCGCCCGGCTGCTGCACACTGTGGGTGGCATCGAACACCACCGGACAGCCGATCTCGCGCAGCACCGGCAGGGCGCGCATGTCCGAGACCAGGGTGTTGTAGCCAAAGCTGGCGCCCCGCTCGCAGGCCATGACGTTCGGATTGCCCGCGCCGGTGACCTTGGCGATGACATTCTTCATGTCCCAGGGGGCGAGGAACTGGCCCTTCTTGATGTTGATGACCTTGCCGGTGGCGGCCGCGGCCAGCAGCAGGTCGGTCTGGCGGCACAGGAAGGCCGGGATCTGCAGGACATCGACCGCCTGGGCGGCCTCGGTGCACTGGACCTCGGAGTGGACATCCGTCAGGACCGGCAGGCCGACGCTCTCGCGAATCTCGGCAAAGATGGGCAGGGAGTCCTCGAGCCCCAGCCCCCGGGCGGCGTTGGCGGAGGTTCGGTTGGCCTTGTCAAAGCTGGTCTTGTAGATGATGCCGACATTCAGCCGCTCGCCGATCTCCTTCAACGCATTGGCCATTTCCAGCGCATGCTGGCGGCTTTCCAGCTGGCAGGGGCCGGCGATGAAGACGATGCGGCGACCGCCGCCGATGGTGACCGGGCGCTTCAGCCCGTCGTTGATTTCGATGACGCTGTTCGGACGGCTCACTTTATTCGATTTCCCGAAACTGTATTTGGGGCACCAGACGGGGCCATTGACGTTGCCCCCTGCACCAGACTTGAGGCCATGTGGGGGCGATGCGTGCTGAATAACAGGTTTTCTCCGGGGGTGCGCGCGTGAGTGACGATCCGTCGCCTGTCGTCGTCTGGTTTCGGCGCGATCTCAGACTGCGCGACAATCCGGCCCTGCGCGAGGCGGTCGAGAGCGGCTGCCCCGTGGTGCCGCTCTATATCCTTGATGAGGCAGCGGACGGCCGGCCGCTGGGCGGGGCTTCGAAATGGTGGCTGGAAAAGAGCCTGCAAGCGCTCGGCGAGGACTTGAAACAGGCCGGGGCGCCGCTGATCCTGCGCCGGGGTCCTGCCGAGGCTGTGCTGCGCGAGGTGCTGAAGCAGGCCGGTGCCCGCCGGGTTTTCATGAACCGTCGATTCGAGCCTGCGGCCTTTGAGGCTGACAAGGACATTGCCCACGCACTGGAATCCGACGACATCCAGTGCCGCGGATTCAATGCCTCGCTGCTGGCCCGGCCGGGTTCGATCACGACCCAGTCCGGCGGACCGTACAAGGTTTTCACCCCCTTTTACCGGGCGCTTGTCGAACAACTGGGCGACCCGATCGAGCGCCCGGCCCCGCGGGAAATCCGGGGCTGCCCAGGTATCGACTCCGAGGACCTGGAAGACTGGTGCCTGTACGATGGACGACCGGACTGGGCCGCCGGATTCGACGCGGACGCGGTTGGCGAAGCGGCGGCGGCCAGGCGCCTGCGGGACTTCATCGATACCGACCTCAAGGACTATGGCATTTCGCGTGACCGGCCGGGCGTGGCCGGCACCAGCCGCCTGTCCCCCGCCCTCCACTGGGGCGAGATAAGCCCCTGGCGGGTGTGGATCGAGGTCCGCGCCGCCGTGTCGGACGGCAAGGTCACTGACGGTCAGGCCGACGCCTTCCTGCGCGAGATCGGTTGGCGCGAATTCTCCGCCCACCTGCTGCACCAGTTCCCGACCCTGCCGGAGGCGAACTTCCAGAACAAGTTCGACGACTTCCCGTGGGTAACGAACCAAAAGGCGCTGGAGGCCTGGCAAAGGGGCCAGACCGGCTACCCCATGGTTGATGCCGGGATGCGCGAGCTGTGGGCCACAGGCTGGATGCACAATCGTGTGCGGTTGTTGGTCGCCTCGTTCCTGGTGAAACACCTGCGCATCGACTGGCGTGAAGGCGAGGAATGGTTCTGGGACACCCTCGTCGACGCCGATCTGGCCAGCAATTCGCAAAATTGGCAGTGGGTTGCCGGATCCGGGGCCGATGCCGCTCCGTATTTCCGGATATTCAATCCGGTGTCCCAGGGCACCAAGTTCGATGCGGAGGGACGCTATGTTCGCAAATGGGTGCCGGAACTGGCCCGAATGCCCGACCGCTGGCTGCATAGTCCCTGGGACGCCCCGCCAGAGGTCCGAGCCGATGCCGGGGTCCAGCTGGGCCGAAACTATCCCCGCCCCATCGTCGATCACGCCGAAGCGCGTGACGCTGCGCTCGCAGCCTTCAAGAGTCTGGGTAATGAGGGGTAGAATGCCGTCCCTCGCCCTCTCCTATGGAGGTCTGTGATGACGGCGACGACGCTGAGCGACCTTCAGGCCCCGGCCCATGCGCCGCGTGGTTTCGGCCTGTTCCTGCGCCTTCTGGCGGCCAACTGGACCTGGGGGCGGTTGACGCTCAAGCTGCCCGACGGCGCGATGCACGAGCTGGTCGGCAAGGTTCAGGGCCGCAGCGCCGTGCTGGACATCCGCGACTACAATGTCGCGCGTCGCGTGCTGGCCAATGGCGATATCGGCTTTGCCGAGGGCTATATGGCCGACGAATGGGACAGCCCTGATCTGGCGGTCCTGCTGGAGGTTCTGGTCGAGAACTACGACCACATCCAGCGGTTGTTCAACGGTTCCCTGCCGATGAAGGTGATCAACTGGATCAGCCACCGATTGCGTCGCAACAGCCGCCGGGGTGCGCGCAAGAACATCCACGCCCACTACGATCTGGGCAATGAATTCTACGCGTCTTGGCTGGACGAAACCATGACCTATTCCTCGGCCCGCTATGCCGCCAGGGACGAGGCGCTGGCGGTGGCCCAGGCACGGAAATACGAAAGTCTGGCGCGGCGTATGGACCTGCAGGCCGGGCAATCGGTACTCGAGATCGGCTGCGGCTGGGGCGGGTTTGCGGAATATGCCGCGCGCGAGGTCGGGGCCAAAGTGACGGCCATCACCATCTCGCAGGAGCAGCACGACTTTGCCCGCCAGCGCATGCAGAAGGCCGGGCTGGGCGAGCGGGTCAGCATCGAACTGGTCGACTATCGCGATGTCACCGGTCAGTTCGATCGGGTCGCCTCCATCGAGATGTTCGAAGCCGTCGGACAGGAATACTGGCCGGCCTATTTCGGCAAGATCGCGGAGGTACTGAAGCCGGGTGGCCGGGCGGCCCTGCAGATCATCACCATCCAGGACGCCCTGTTCGATGAGTATGCGGTCCGCACGGACTTCATCCAGAAATACATCTTCCCCGGCGGGATGCTGCCCAGCGAGGAGCGGCTGAGGCCGGTGATCGAGGCGGCGGGCCTGAGCTGGCAGTCGGTCGAGCGGTTCGGTCAAGACTATGCCGACACCCTGGCCGCGTGGGACCGCCGGTTCCAGTCCAGCTGGAGTGACATCCAGCGCCTGCAAGGTTTTGACGAGCGGTTCCGGCGCATGTGGCGGTTCTATCTGGGCTATTGCGAAGCTGGCTTCCGGTCGGGGCGGACAGATGTGATCCAGCTGGCGATCGGCAGGGACTGATCCGATGTCGCCGCTCATCGACGCCCATGAACTGCAGGCCCTGATGCGCGAGGGGCCCGTTCGGGTCGTCGATGCGGGATGGCGGCTGGACGGCACCGATACGCGGGCCCTGTTCGAGGATGCGCATATCCCGGGCGCCGTGTTTTTCGATCTGGAAGCAGTGTCGGATCAGACATCGCCCCTCCCCCACACCCTCCCCGGGCCGGTCCAGTTCGGGCAGGCGATGGGCGAACTCGGCCTCTCGGAAAGCGATCGGATCGTGGTCTATGAGGCGGGACCGATGTTTGCGGCACCGCGTGCGTGGTGGATGCTGCGAACCTTTGGCGCCACGCGGGTTCAGGTGCTGACTGGCGGGCTGGACGCGTGGATCCGGGCCGGGGGCCACACGGAAAGCGGTCCCTCCGATCCCCTGCCCACGCGCTTTGAGGCCCGACTGGACCGGGATGCCGTGGCCGATATCGAGAGCGTCCGGCGGGCGCTGGCCGACGGCAACACACCTGTACTGGATGCGCGGGGCGCGGTCCGGTTTCGGGGCGAGAGCGACGAGCCGCGGCCCGGTGTGCGGCCCGGCCATATGCCGGGGGCGAGGAACCTGCCCTATGCGGCGCTGGTCGATGAGGCGGGACGCCTGCGGGAGCGTGCCGAGCTTGAGGCTGCATTCATGGCGCGCGGCTTGGACGATACGGCCGTGCCGATCACCACCTGCGGCTCGGGCGTGACCGCCGCCATTCTGGTTCTGGCGCTGACGGTGCTGGGCCGCCCGGCGCGGCTTTATGACGGGAGCTGGGCCGAATGGGGGAGCCGCACGGACACCCCCATCCAGACCGGCTGACGACTTAGGACGTCGGCGGGGCCACGGGTAGCGGACCCGAGACCTCGGCCGGGATGTCCTTCTCGCCACGCGAGACCACGGTCGCGGCCACCAGATCGCCGGTGACGTTCAGCGTGGTGCGGCACATGTCGAGGAAGCGGTCGACACCCAGGATCAGGCCGATGCCCTCGGGCGGGACGCCCACCATGACCAGGATCAGCGCCACGACCGGCAGGGAGCCGGCCGGCACGCCTGCGGTTCCGATGCCGCCCAGAATACAGACCAGCATGACCACGAGCTGCTGCTGGATCGTAAGGTCGATGCCGAAGAACTGGGCGAGGAAAAGGACCGTCACCCCCTCGAACAGGGCGGTGCCGTTCTGGTTGGCCGTGGCGCCGACCGTCAGGACGAAGCGCGAGATGCGGCGGGGCAGACCAAGATTCTCGTCGGCCGCTTTGATGGCGATCGGCAGGGTGGCGTTGGACGAGGCGGTCGAAAAGGCCACGACAAAGGGCTCACGAACGCCCTGGGCAAATCGCAGCGGGCTCATGCCGCCGAAGATCATGACCAGCAGGGGATAGACGATGAACATGTGGATCGCCATGGCACCGATGGCGACGCCGGCATAGGCGCCCAGACGGATCAGCAGGTCCCAGCCGAAGACGGCGGCCAGGTTGAACATCAGGGCGGCGATGGCGATGGGGGCCAGTTTGATGACAGCATTGATCAGCTTCATCATCACTTCCAGCAGCCCCTGCAGGCTTTCCTGAAGCGCGTCCGTGGCTTTCGACTTGGCCATGACCATGCCGATGCCGAAGATCAGGGCGAACACCATGACAGGCAGGATCTGGTTATCGGCGGCGGCGGTGATGACATTTGACGGGATCATGTCGAGGAAGAACTGACCCGCCTCGATGCTCTGCGGCGCATTGCCGACGATGCCGGCGGCCCCCTCGGCCCCCTCTTCAAGCAATTGCGCAGCCAGCGCAGGATCGACCCCCGCGCCCGGCTGGAAATAGTTGACCATGACGAGCCCGATCACGACCGCAATGGCCGAGACCATGATGGTGAAGAACAGTGTCTTGAAGCCGACGCGGCCCAGCGACTTGAGATCGCCCATCTCGGCCACGCCGACGGCCAGCGCCGCGAACAGCAGCGGAATGACCAGCATGAACAGCAGGCGCAGGAAGATCTGGCCGACGGCCTGGATGATCTCCATGACCCAGGGGATGACCACCAGATCGTTCAGATTGACGTACAGCCCGCCGCCGAGGCCGACGGCAAAGCCGAGCAGCATCCAGAGATAGAGCGGCACGCCGCCGCGTTTGGTCGTTTCCATGAGTCCCCCGGGGGTGTCTGTTCTTGTCGTTTACCGGATCGGCAGGCCGTAGATCAGCCCGCCCGGTGTTGCGTTCCACTGTGCATTCAGGCCGCGGGCAAGGTCCAGCGCCGAATCCGACCCCAGATTGCGGGCGAACACCTCACCATAGTTTCCGACCGCCGAAATCGCCTGATACGCCCAGCGGTCTGACAGGCCCAGGCGGGTGCCGAACTCCCCTTCGACGCCCAGCAGGCGACGGATCCGGGGGTCGCGGGCCTCTTCAACCTGATCGGTGACCGTGTCGCGGGTCACCCCATATTCTTCGGCAAGGATCAGCGCATTCAGCGTCCAGCGCACGACCCGCGTCCAGTGGGGATCATCCCGGCGCACCATCGGGCCCAGCGGCTCCTTGGAGATCACATCGGGCAGAATGGCGTGCTGTTCGGGATTGGCCAGGGTGGTGCGGGCGGCGGCCAGGGCCGAGACATCGGCGGTGAAGGCGTCGCAGCGCTCCTCGGCGTAGGCGCGGCGGGCCTCTTCCTCGGTAGCCACCACGACCGGCTCATACTCCAGCCCGCGCAGGCGGAAATAGTCGGCCAGATTAAGCTGCGAGGTCGACTGGGCCTGCACACAGATGCGGGCGCCGTTCAGCTCGGTCGCGCTGCCCAGATTGAGCGCGCGCCGGACCATAAACCCCTGACCGTCGTAGTAGTTGGTGCCGGCAAACGAGACGTCCTCGGTGACGTCCCGGTCCATGGTCCAGCTGGTATTCCGCCACACCACATCGACCCGCCCCTGGCGCAGGGCCTCGAACCGCTGGGCGGTGGTCAGGGGTACGAACCGCACGGCGTTCGGGTCATTAAAGATGGCCGCCGCCATGGCCCGGCAAAAGTCGACGTCGAAGCCACGCCACTGGCCTCGATTGTCCGTATAGGCAAAGCCGACCAGACCCTCATGCACGCCGCAGTTCAGGCGCCCGCGGCGGCGCACAGCCTCCAGCGTCGGGCCGATGGTCCCGGGCGCGGTCGCCTCGACCGGCGGCAGACCGGCCAGATCGTCATCCGGGGCGGCGCCCTTCTTGTCATCATTGCCCCCGCACGCGGCCAGCACCAGCGCCGCCGCCAGCAACACGCCAAGCCCCGGAAATCGTTGATATGACCTGACCTTGATCGTCATGCCCGCCTATAGACGGCATCAAGGTGCAATTCGCAACCGTTGTGCCGCCCAAAGGTCGCGTTTCCGCAGGGCCCCCTGTGACACCCAGCCGGGCCAACGTTCGTTCCCAATCCCTTGCAGACCTGGCGGATGGCTTTGCTAACATCGAGCGAATTGGCGCGTCTGCAGCCGGGAAGAACGGGATGCTGATCAACTTTGAACTCAAACCTCTGGGTGAGATTATTCCCTGGGGGAAACCCGACAACCTTGGTCTCCATTGGTTCGGCCTGACTGATGGGCAGTATTGGATGCATGCAGGGTGCAGCACTCTGCTGGAATACAGCGAACATGCCCGGCGTGCAGGAACCGACAGGTATTGCAGCTACCAGATTGCCAGAATTCTCGAAGACACCACGGAGATGCTTCCCTCCATACTGGACCCCGTGCCCAGGGATCTCGTGAAGTATATCTCTGCGGGATCAGGACGTGCGTGGCGGCAGACGAGCGATACCTGGCTCGAGCGAAACAGCGAGGCAGATGACGATGGCCAGGTATGGGAGCTGCTGGACCGGGCCCAGTTGTTGCTCACAGGGCGGGTTCTCGACTCTTCATACCTGTCGCCATCGGCATCCATACTGATGTGGTCCGACGAGACAGATGTCCATATCGAGTGGGACAATGAAGACAAACTGATCGAGGGCGAGTTGGCATGGTCCGCCGCAAGGGGGAGTTTCCGACTACCGCGCACGACGTTCGTGGAAGAAGTCCGCGGATTCCATGCCCGCCTTTTTGAGCAGATGACTTCGCGGATCGAGCAAGTTGCAGCGGGAGCCCTTCACCCGGATATCCATGTCGATCTGCCCGGCTTGATAGCCGAGAACAACCAACGGCGCCATGAGGCCTCTCAAGCTCTCGAGAAACGTGCGCAAACATGTTGGGACGAAATCAGGGCGGCCATTCTCGAGATTTCCGCCGATCCCCCGTCGGGCACCACATAGCCCTGCTCAAACGATTGCCCCTTGGCGACGATTCCGCGGTCAGGCTTCGGGCGTGAGCAGCCGCCGGGTCCTGTAGACTTTTGAAGCTGATACCGCGCAAACCCTGGCGCGCCCTGCAGGATTCGAACCTGCGACCGTCCGCTTAGAAGACGGGGCGATTTTTCAGGACTTCAAGACCTTGGCTGTAAAACCCTGCAGTAGCGGGTCCCAGCATCGCGGGCCGAGAGAGACGCCTGTAAAACCCCGGGCGAGCCCGGACGCGTGGGAGAGGCTATACACCTGCTCCTGGGCTCCTTGGCCGCCTCTGACCGTCAATGCTGTGTCAGCCCTCGTGGCGATCGGCCAGTTCAACGCCGGCAGACGGTGCGACCCACCGTTGGCGATTCCGGGCTCGGCGCTCGAGGAGGTGTGCGCCCAAGGCTGGGCGGAGCCGGCTCCAAGAGACCCCCGCCGCGTCAAACTTACTCGCCGGGGGCGCGATTTCCTCAACCGCCAAGCGGACGCTTGGCTCGCGGCTCATGCCGACAGGGGGGCCGTGTAATGGCCTGCGAAACCGTCACCCTCCCCGGTGGCAGCCGGGCGATCGTCTGTGGATCCCGACGCCTGGAGCGTTGCGCCTGCGGCAGCCCCGCGACCCAGCTCTGCGACTGGAAGGTGCCCGGCCGACGCAGCGGCACCTGAGACAAGCCCCTCTGCAGGCGATGCACTCACGTGCCCGCCCCGGACAAGGACCTCTGCCCGGCCCACGCGGCCGAGTGGGAGCGTCGCCAGGCCGCTCGACAAGCTGCACGACCTGGGTGAAACAACGGCATGGGCAAATCTGCTGACATCGACGAGGTATTCCGCGCGCCGAGCCGGATGATCATCGCTATCGAAGAGCGTCCGCCCGGACCCCATGACGAGGTGAGTGTCCTTGTCACCGTCCGGGACGGCAGCTTCGTCGACGGTCGGATGACATACGGGGAGAAGCGCTCATTCCCTGTCACGTCGGCGGCCGAGTGGGAGTCCATCCGCGCCGAGCTGAAAGCCCACTAACTCGGGATGACCCACTCGATTACTGACTGTAAGGCCAGGCGGGGCGGCCGGACAGCGCTGCTGCAAGCTAGAACAATCGCCCTACTACGGGCTGGCGGTCGAGTTATCGAATGCGTCAAGGGGCAAGCGGTCGAGGTCACGCTCGGCCTCGATGGCGGTCTGCTACGCACCCCTCTGCCATCCGCTTACGATGGGCGCCGCGGGATGATCAGCATCGGGGACATGCCCCTTTATGGTTAGACCCGTCCACCGCCAAGGCGCAGCCGGACCTCCTGTGCGGATCGTCATCGAAGACCCGGACGGACGTCTGCACGGAAGGGGCGACATCGTTGCCTCGGCCGACGCGTCGAGGATCAGGCCAGAGCACTGCCCCCCGCGGCTGAGGGCGATCCTGTTCGGCCCGAAGGACTCTAGTCGTCGTTCGCCGGCGTCGTCGGCCGGGGGTTCCCGATCGGGAGGCGGATCGCAGGATTAGGCCGAGCCGAGGGCGCGATCGTGCGGTCGATCGTCAAGCTGGCGACGAAGGTGTGGCCGCACTCGAGATCCGTGCATTGCAGGCGGAGCTCCTTGAACAGGGGCGTAAGCTCCTTGGAGCTGCGCACCTTGGCCGGCGCGCGACAGTGCGGGCATTTGGTCTGGATGTGACTGCCGAAGCGGCGGCCCGGTTCCTTGAAGGCCGCGGGCTGGTGATCACTGGAAAACCGGCCACCGCTCGAGGCGGCCGCGCTGGGCATGTCCTGCATATTTGACCCCGACTTTGCCCCTGCGCTTGTCATAACAGAAACCTTCCCTTTCGTCAGAATAAAAGAACCGTGAGTTATGGCGGTCGGCGGGCTCAGCCCGAGGATGAACCGGAGCCGCCGAGCTCGAGGTTGAGGGTGGTGGTCAGGCCACCGTTGCCGGTCAGGCTGTGCCGCGTCTCGACGATCAGCCAGTCGGCCGCGTCGATCTGTGGTTTCCAGCCGGACAGGGAGAGCTGCTGCTCGGGAAACAGGTCCGGCCGGCCACGGGCGAGACTGAGATTGAAGCGGGCGCCGGCGCGCGACTGGCGCTTGAACGTCGACTCGGCCGCGCGTCGGGCCGTGCGCTCCGATCCATAGATCCTGCCGAGCCGCTTGGGGTTGTCGGCCGAGCCGACGAGCACCTCCTTGCGCGCCCCGGCCGACCGGTCCTGCCAGATGGCGATGACGCCGGAATAGCTGTCGCGCTCGGCCGCTTCCCAATCGTGCCGGTCGCCGTCGCTGCGCGTCAGCGACGCCGGCGGTATGGGGGTGCCGCCCGGGGTCTCGCCCGAGCCAACGGCTGCGAACAGCAGGCGGCGGGCCTTGACGGTGGCGACCGCGTCATGGAGCCGCCCCAGGCGCGCGAGGAAGGCGCTGTCGCTTTCCCGGTCCTGATCCAGGTGCGCGACCTCGATGGACGCTTTGTCGGCCGCCACGATGGCCTGCAGGCCGTTTCTGCCGGCAACGTCGGTCAGCACCTGACCAAGGGTGGTATCGGTCCAGGTCTGGGTGCGGCGGGTGCGAAAGGCGCGCGTAAGGTCGGCCGAGCGGGCTTTGATCGTCAGTCGATCGGGCGTGCCAGAGTGCCGTCGCCCGTCGACCTTGAAGGTGCCCTTGTCGATCAGGGTGGTCGATCCGCCGTCGACCAGGTCGCGCCAGCCCAGCTTGAGCGAGATCTCGGCACCGGGCGAGGGAATGGCCACCCGGCCGTCGGCATCGTCCAGGACGATCTCGAGCTCGTCGGCGTCCGTGCCGCGCCGTTCCGATAGGCCGATGCTGATCAGGCGCGGATAGACGTCGCCGCTGATGCTCTTTCCGTCGACGACCAGATCATAGGCGGCCTGGCGATGAACATAGCCGGGGGCGGTCACGTCACGGACTCGGCCGGCGCGTCCTGCCCTTCCGGATCCTGCATGCGCCGCAGCTGCAGGCTGAAGTCCGTCTGGAGGGCGATGCCGCCCGCCATGAAGTTGCCTTTGCCCTCGTCGAGCTCCTCGATGACGAAGGCGCCATAGACGAAGCCCTCACCGTCAACGAGCGTCCAGGCCTGCCCGGTGTCAGCCATGGCGGCCAGCTCCTCGAGCGCATCCTTGCGGCCGATCTGGCCGGGGGCGAGGATCCCCGACAGCTCGATCAGATCGTCGCCGGGCCCGGCGAACTGGCCAGCCGCGCGCGCATTGACGCGTTCGTTCGTCGGATGGCGCCAGGTGCGCCGGCGGCGCAGCTTGTCGAAGAGGGCACTGTCGATCGAGAAGCCGAACATCCCCAGCGACATCAGCATGGCGGTGTCAGACATCAGGCCTCTCCATAGTCGGGATCATCCGACAGGCTGGACAGGTCCGGCTTGCGGAGCAGCTCGACCACGCGACGGGCGAGCGCGTCGACATCCTCGCCCGGCAGCTGGTTAATCGTGAGATTGAGGGTGCCGATCGCGGGCGTGGCCGTGGACCGTGAGCCAGCCGCGCTTGCGGGCGCCGGGCGAGCCGACAACCGCGGGCCGGTGTCGAACGTCGGCCGCGCGAGCGCCGACACGCCCCGCGTGCCATCAATGTCCCCTGCTCGGACGCCCGGCATGCTGACGGCGCCCGCAGCGATCAGGGCTGCGGCGGCGCCGGCCATGACGCCCGCGGGCCCTCGCCTGTCCTGGCCGAGGCCGAGGGTGAAGCCGGACATGACGTCCCGGCCGACGTTCATCATGACGCGCGAGGGCGAGCGGGTCTGGGTGACACGGCGGGTGGTTGCTTCGGGCACGCGGGCGACCTCGGCCGTCGCGGCCTGGACGTCAGCGCGCCTGCCCCGGATGCCCTGGGTGAAGCCGTTGACGGCGTCGGCCCCGGCCTTCAGCAGCTTGCCCGGCAGCTCGCTGAGCCAGTTCCACAGATCCTTGAAGATGGCCTTGAAGTCATCGAGCGGGTTGTATTTGCGGATGACCGCCTTCATGGCGTCGATGCCCGTCGAGACGGCCCCCTTCACCTTGTCCCACAGGCCAATGACGAAGCCGGAGATCGGACCCCAATTCCGGATAACGAAGCCGAGCGGAGTGAAGCGCAGCAGGAGGCCACCGATGGCGTCGAGCCCTGTCTGCACTGCCCGCTTGTATGCTTCCCACGCCGTCTGCAGATAGCCCGGGATCGCATCCCAGTTCCGGACGATGAAGCCGAGCGGCGTGAATCGCATCAGGCCGTCGCCAATCGCCGACAGCCCCTTTCTGACCACGTCTTTGGCGCCCTGCCACACGCCTCCGAGGAAGCCGGTGATCGGCCGCCAGTTTCGCATGATCATCCCGAGAGGCGTGAAACGCACGATCAGGTACTTGAGGTAATCGAAGCCAAGTCCCACGACCTGCCCAGCGAGGTTCCACAGGGCCGTCAGGAAGCCGACGATCGGCTGCCAGTTGCGGATGACGAAGGCGAGCGGGGTGAAGTTGAGGATATAGGCCTTCATCAGGCCGATACCGGCGCTGACGATCTGAGTGAGGCCATTCCACAGAGACTTGATCACGCCGACAGCGGCGGCGATCCCTTTCGCGATGCCGTCCCAAAGGCCCCTGAGCCACGGCCCGATGCGGCCCCAATTCCGATAGATCACATAGGCCACGGCCGCGACGGCGGCGATGATCAACGTCGCGATCAGGACCATGGGGTTCGCGAGAAGGGCAGCGGTGAACCGCCAGACCCCCATGGTCATCAGTTTCAGGCCGGTGAGGACGGGTCCGAACAGGACCGCCGCCTGGGTCAGGGTCAGCTGCAGGAGGGCGAAGGGACCGAGGACGGCCGCGACCGCCACGGCCAAACCGCCGAACACGACGAGGCCAGCGGCCAGGACCGCGACGAGGGTCCCGACAATCTTGACGGCGCCCGGATGCTGCTGGGCAAAGGCCCGCACGCGGTTCGCGCCGTCACGGAGCGCCAGAGCGCCCGCCTTGATCTGGGGCAGGAAGGCCGTGCCGAGCTCAACGCCCAGAGCCTTGATTCCCTCCTTGCCCAGCTGGACGGCGTTCGACGCGGCCGCAGCCCGCGACTCGAACTCCTTTTGCATCGAGCCGGCATAGAGGCTGCTGTCCGCCACCTTGCCGAGGTTCTCCTCGAGAAGTTCGAGGTTGGTCAGCATGGGGGCGATGGCGCCGACGGACTCCGAGCCGAAGAGCTGGGTCAGGATGGCGCTCTGGCGTTCCGGCGCGAGCTTCGAGATCCGCGTCAGCACGTTCAGGATGGTGCCGCCGGCGTCATCCTGCATCTGACGGGCAACCGTCACGGCATCGAGGCCTAGGGCTTTCCAGGCCTGACGCTGCATGCGGGTTGCGGCTTCACCCTTGGTCAGGGCCAGCACCGTGTTTTTGATCCCCGTCGCGGCGATCTCTTCGCTGACACCCATGCCGGCGATCGTGGAACCGAGGGCTGCGATCTCGCCGGCGGCCATGCCGGCGACTTCCCCGAGCGGACCGATGCGGGTGACGATGTCGGAGATCTGCATGGCGTTCGCCGGGCCGGTGTTGCCCAGGTAGTTGATCTGGTCGGCCAGGCCGCGCACTTCCGGCTGCGTCATGCGGAAAGCCGTCCGCCAGGTGGCCATCATGGTGCCGGCCTGGTCAGCCGTCGTGTCGAAGGCGATGCCCATCTTGGCCGCATCCTCGGCGAACGGCAGGAGCTCCCGGCGGGCGATCCCCGCCTGCCCCGCAGCCGCGACGATCTGGGTCAAACCTTCCGACGCAATTGGAATATTCGTCGCGAGGTCGAGGATATCGTTCGACATTTTCCGGAACTGCTGCGGCGTATCAAAGTCGACGACCTTGGCCACGTCCAGCATACCGTCCTCGAAGGACATGGCCTCCCTGCCCGCCATGAACATGGGGGCCGCCAGGGCTCCACCCGCGGCGACCGACGACATGCCGGCGCCCTGCATGGTGCCAGCCAGCTGCTGGGTATTGTCGTAGCGCGTGCGGGCGGCCGACAGGCGTTGCTGACGGGCGGCGACCGCCTCGAGCTGGCGGGCCTGTTCGCGCAGCTCAGCGTTGGCCTCGCGCAGCTCGCGGCCGAGGCGCATCTCGTGCGCGCTCAGGTTCTTTGTCGAGATCCCGGCCTCGGTCAGCGTGCCGCGCAGATCCTGCAGGCCCAGACGCCGGCGTTGCTCCTGCTCCTGGAGGCCCCTCACCTTGTCGCGGGCAATCTCGAGCGCACGTGTCAGCTGGCGGGTCGGACGATCGGCCGAGGCGTGGGCTTGGCCGAGGCGCTGGGCTTCCTTCTGGGCCTCAGCCAGTCGCGCCTGGGTTTGACCCAGCTCGCCCTGCAGGCGCTTGTAGGCGGCGATATTTCGCACGCTCTTCTGCAGATCGGTGACGCGTTCGCGGGCGGCGCCGAGCGCCCTGGACGTCCGGTCACTCTCGCCCTTCACGCCCTGAAGAAAAGTCTTCGCGTTTCCAGCGGCTTTGAAGATGAGGTTCAGGCGAAGATTGCGGTCCATGCGTCATTCGTCCTTCGGGCCGTTGACCCGATTCCACAGGGCGATCGCGCGCTCCCGTTCTTCTGAGAGTTCGACCAGGTCGAGGGCCTCAAGAGCCTCCCTCGACCAGCCATGGGTCACGAACATGATGTCCGCGAAGGCGTCCTCTACTCGGCCAGGGAGGCTTCCCGACGCTGCGACTTCGTCAGCAAAAAATTGATCACCTCACCCGCCAGCTGGGCGATGTCCTCTCCGTCCATGTCCATGAATTCCTGACGGTGGATCATCGGCTCGGTGATGCGCGGCAGGACGATCGACATGGCCACCACGTCGGCCGAGTACAGGTCCGTCAGCTTGGCGCCGCGAAGATCGCCTCCCTTCGGCTTGCGCACGGTGACGTCGACGATCTTTTCGCCGCCGCGCTCGACGGGATTGTCGAGGGTCACCAGGGCCCAGGGGCGACCGCTCTTGTCCACGCCCGAGCGGGGCTTGTCGGCAGCCTTTTCGGCATCCAACGGCGGGGCGAGCGGAATGTCAGTGGTTTTGGTCATTGGAAGGATCCCGGCGAGTTCGCCGCGTCAGCGCGGCCTGGAAGCGGTCGAAGTGACGATCGGCGGCCTGACGACGGGCAAGGTCATCCTGGCGCTGGCGCTGGAGCGCAGCCGCGATCGGGGGAAGTGAGCGCCCCGCCGTCATCAGTTGACGATGCGGCGCAGCTCGGCCCGGCGGTCGACGCCGTCGACGAGGAAGGTGCCGGCGATCATGTCGATCTCGAATTCGACGCGGCCGTTGCGGGTCTGTTTGTAATAGGTGCAGGCGGTCTTGTACTTGGTGCCCGACTTGGCGCCGACCTCATCCGTGCCGGCATCGATCTCGATGTGCCGGCCACGCACCACGATCTGGACGTCGTCATAGCGGCCCGTGGAGTCGTTTTGATAGGCGCCCGCGAACCGCAGCTGGCTGCCATCGATGTCGGTCGTCCCGAACTCGCGGTTCAGCTCGGGCATGTCGCCGCCGTACTCGTGCTCGACCTCGATCGCCTCGAGGCCCATGTCCAGCTTGACGGTGCCCAGCATGCCGGCGCCGCGATAGTCCTCGGTCTTGATGACCAGCTTGGGCCGAGTGAATTTCTGCGCCTGGCCGGCAAAGGAGTTGGCGGCGTTGAAGACGTTCATGTCCTTGAGCTGACGGGGCAGTTGCATGGCGGGTGTTCCTGGATGAAGGGGCGCGCGGAGCGCTTAAGGGGGGCTCAGGGTTTCGAGGGGGATCAGGCGGCGCCGGCCAGTTCGGCGAAGTCGGCGTAGAATTCGTCCGTGATCTCGGGCCCGATACCGAGCTCCTCGAGCGGGGCGCAGGGGGTGAAGCGGTAGCCGATCCTGAGCTTGCCGGCTGCCAGCAGCTCGGGCGTGTTGCCCTCGGCCAGGAAGGCTTCGAAACCGATCAGGCGACCGGCCAGCACCTCGCGCCGGCCGAGCGCGTTCAGGCTCTCGATGATGTCGATCGCCAGCGACTGGCGGAGCGGCTGATCGATGTAGGGGAAGACGCCCTCGGCGATCGTGTCGCGCAGCATCTGATCGGTGCGGACGGCGCTCTCGAAGGCGTAGCGCGGATCATCGGAGCAGGTGCGGTTGCCCCAGAAGCGGAAGCCGTTGCGCCGGATCAGGCCGGTGACGTCCGCGCCGTTGATCAGGCCGATCTCGGTGTCGGCCGACTGCAGATCCCAGGTGCGGGGGTTGGTCAGGCCCAGAACGCCGGGGACGGCCACGTTGGAGATCGTCTTGTGATAGCCGACCGCGCGGTCCAGCCAGGCGCGGGCGCCCACGGCCCGGGCGGTGGCGAAGCTGACCACTTCGGCCTCGGCCAGGGCGTCGAAGGCGTTGAAGTCGCCATCGATCAGCATCAGCTCGCGCGTCGAATAGGTCTGGCGGTAGGTGTAGATCTCGGCCGGGGTGGCGCCGATGGCGCGGGCATAGGCCATGGCCCGCAGCTGGGCAGCGACGACGCCCATAGCCGCGGTGACGGCCGCGTCGTCGAGACCGGGCGCGGCCAGGATGCGCGGGCGCACGGCCACGGCCTGCTCGGCCAGCAGCAGCTTCTGGAGCCCGGCAATGACGTTCGCCGCCTGGTCGGCCGCGATGTCCTCGGGGTCGGCCCCCTCTCCTTCCTCGACCAGGATCAGGACGCCGGTCGAGCGGCCGAAGTCAGCGATGGCGCGAAGCGCGCGCGAGGCGGTCCCGGCCTCGCCGGCCGCGGCGATGGTGGCCTCAAGGTCCTGGACCAGGATCGGAGTGTTGAGATCGAGGCCGACCGCGTCCGGCGCCGTGGCGACGATACCCCAGACGGACAGGGGATTGACGAACAGGGCGACCGCGCCAAGGGCGGCGGCGGTGATGGCGACGCCGTGGGTGAGAGGGGTCAGGGCCATGGGAGTTCCTTCAGGTCGAGCAGGAGGCGATCAGGGCGATCAGGCGGCGGACGGAGCGGGGTGAAGCGGATAGGCGAAGTCGAAGCCCTCGGGCCGGGGCAGATCCACGCGCCGGCCGAGGATGCGCAGGTGAAGGGCGCCCGGGCGCGGGCGCTCGAGCGTCACGCGCGTCAGCTGCACGCGAGGCTCCCACCTCAGGAGCGCCATGGCCGTCGCCGCATAGATGGCGAGGCGGGTGCGGGGGTTGTCGGGCTGGTCGACCAGATCGGGCAGGCGCGAGCCATAGGGGCGCAGCATCACGCGGCTGCGCTCGGGCGTGGTCAGAATGTCGCCGATCGACTGCTCGAGGTGTGCGGCGCTGCGACTGTCGAGGGCGCGGCCCGTGGTGCGCGACATCCCGGTCATACCGGTGCCCCCGTCTTGCCGGAGATCGTGCCGCCGGTGTGGACGTGCGACTTGAGGCTCTTGGGTGCGCCGGCGACGTCGACGACGACGTCCTCCTTGGCGGTCACCTTCTTGTCGACCACGGTGTTGCCGGTGATAGCGGTGTCGCCATCGATCGAGACGTTGCCGGTGATGGTGGTATCGCCGACGATGGTGACGCCGCCCGGGGCGGTCATGGTCACGCGGCCGGGCGTTTCGACCTCGAGGTGCTGGCCCTCCGGATCGTAGGAAACCTGGGCACCGTCCTGAAAGCGGATGGCGTTTTTCAGGCCGAGGAACAAGGGTGCGAAGGCCGAGGACGGCAGGCCGTTCAGCACCATGCCCTGCTCGATGTCGCCTTCGGGGGCGATCACCAGGACTTGCTGGCCGGCCGTCGGCGGGATCCAGATGGTGGTGTCGCCGACCGCCATCAGCCAGTCGATCGGCGGAGTGGTCTGTTCGCCCATGGTCACCACGACCTTGCCCGCCTCAAGATCAACCGACTGGACGAGGCCGACGCGCAGAAGCGAGCCGATCAGGCGATCGGAGTCAGCGGCCGGACGTGGGATGGCGGGGCGGGTCATAGGCTGCGGACGATGGCGCAGCACGCGCAACATCGCAGGGGCGCGGTGTTGTCAGCACCGCACGGCACAAAAGGCGGTCAGCCCGTGGTGGTCAGGCTTTCGTCCAGCTCGGGCCAGCTGATGGTGTGCGGGAAGCTCGCCTGATCCGGGACGTCCCGCAGCGCCTGAATGTGCTCTAGGACGGAGCGATAGTCCTCTGGCGTCAGGGTGGTGGTGATGCCGAGGGCAAGCTCGTCACGGTGACGATCAACCAGCCAACGGACCCGGGCGATGCGGCGGGTTCGGTCGGTGCGCACAGCGTGCGCCAGCAAGGCCACGTCGGGCTCGAGGTCCGCATCATCGTCTTCGGTGGACGCCGCTCGAACCGTCCAGGTCCCGTCCTGAAACACCGCTTCCTCGTGGAAGCCGAAGGCGGGCGGCGGCTCCTGGGTGGCGCTGGCCGGGATCAGCCAGTGCTCGGGCTGCACCCGGGCCGCCGCAGCCCTCGCATCGGCAAGGGCGGCGTCGCGGATCTGCATGGCCTGCCCGATCGCAGCGTCCAGATCCTGCTCGGCCAGGGCCAGCTGGTCGAGCGTCACGCGCGGGGCGTTGGCGAAGTCGGCCATGGCGCCATGATAAGCGGTCGAATAGGCGGCGTGGGCGGCCGCCGCCAACGGGTCGTGCACGGCGTTTCGCGCCAGCTCGAGCTCCATGGGGTCCGCTTCGGCCATGCCGGCGCCGCGATAGAGGCCGGTCTCGGGATCGTAGTGATAGATCAGCATCGGGCGCCTCAGTAGGAGATACAGGCCAGGAGGGCCTCGTTGACCGGGCGGGCTTCGGACCCGCCCTCGTAACCGGTGAACATCGAGCGCGCGGTGCCATCGGAATCGCCGTCCTCGACGTAGTTGTCGTTCGACCCCGTCGAGCTGCGCGCGGCGATGGAGTGCCGGTGCTGCAGGTTCTGGCTGGCCTGATAACCGCCCGTCCCCAGCGCGCGGCCCGGGTCCAGCCCGCGGCCATTGTCGAGACCCCGGAAGAACAGGCCGCGCCAGTCCGGGATCTGGAAGGTGGTCGCCCCGTCGCCGGCGCCATAGCGGGTCCCGATCGCGGCAAACAGCCGGGCATAGGTGGTGCGCGAGACGACGGCGCCATTGGCGACCAAACAGCGAGTGCCGGCAGGGACCGCGGCCTGGTCGAAGAGATGAAGCTCCCCAGCCGGCCAGACCAGATCGAGCAGGTCGGTGATCTTGGCAGACGTCAGGTTCGGGATGCGGGCAATATCGAAGACACCCGAGGTGACGTCGCCTGCGGCGTGGGTGTGGGCCGAAGGCGTAAAGGTCGACGGCTTGCCGGTGATCTCGCCCCAGGCGTGGGCATGGCCGAGGGGCGAGGCATAGGCGGCGACGGCCTGGCGAACCCGCTGGGCGGTGAAGTAGCGAACGGTCGTCGCCGTGCCGGCCTCGGCCTCAGCCTGGCTGATCAGGCTATAGGCGTTGGAAGCCAGCTTGGCATCGAGCGCGACCTGCAGGCCGGTGACGTCTCCGATCGCGTGGGTGTGGGGCGCCGGGGCGAAGTAGTCCGGCTTGCCGCTGATTTCGCCCCAGGCATGGGCGTGTCCGAGCGGCGAGGCATAGACAGCGATCGCCTGACGGATACGCAGGGCCGAGACGTAGCGGACAGTCGTCGCGGTGCCGGCCTCGGCCTCGGCCTGGCTGATCAGCGAATAGGCCGTGGCGTCGAGCTTGGCGTCCAGGGATGCCTGCAGACCGGTGACGTCGCCGATCGCATGGGTGTGGGCCGAAGGCGTGAAGGTCAGCGGCTTTCCGGTGATCTCGCCCCAAGCGTGGGTGTGACCGGCGTCCGCCTTGGAGTTGGGGTCGAAGTTCCCGCTGTCCCAGAATTTCCGCCAGGCCGACCAGGCGCCACCGATAGAGCCTCGGTGGAAGACATCGCCGCTGGCTGTACGGGTGTAGCGCTGCTCGATCTGGTCGCCCTGGGCCAGCACCTCGATCATGCCGGCCGCACCGATTGGATAGTTGGCGCCGTCGGTCGCGCCGGCGTGCAGCGGCTGCCGGTAGAAGCCGGGCGTGACGCAGAGATTGAGGTCGGAGCCCGAGGCCGCGAGCGAGCTGACAAACTGCAGCAGGACCGGCTTGCCGGTCACCTGGGCCCAGTCGTGGGAGTGGATGGCGGCCGCCTTGGTCGCGGGATCGAAATTCCCGGAGTGCCAGAACGGGTTGGTGCCCCAGGCCGCATAGGTCGGATAGACCCGGATGGCGTTCAGCTCATTGTGACCAAGGCTGGTCGACAGGGCGACGTAGGCATAGGCGGGCCCGCTAACACCGCCCTGGCTGCCGAAGTGAGCGCGATAGCTTTCCGTCGTGCCCGCGCCGATGCTGAAGCTGCGGACCCAGCCACCCGGCCCTGCGGCGCCTTGCGCAGCCGATATGCTGAGGCCCGTGGTGATCGTCTCAAGGAAGGTCGAGGTGCCCGCCACCTTGGGCAGGTAGCTGGCCAGGGCCGCCGCGAGGCCGGTGATCTTGGACATGGCCAGATCCGGAATGCGCGCGACGTTGAAGATGCCCGCCGTGACGGCGGCGGCGTCGTGGGTGTGCCCCGTGTCTGACTTTCCGGCCAGGGCCGCCGCCAGACCGGTGATCTTGCCCATCACCAGATCCGGGATGCGGGCGACGTCGAAAGTCCCGGAGGTGACATGGCCCGCATCGTGGCTGTGCGCCACGTCGGCCTTCGTCCCCAGCAGGGCCGTCAGCAGCACCTTGAGACGCGACGGCGGGACCGCGACGTCGCTCCGCACGCCGGCGTCGACCTCGGGCTGGGTGGCGATCTTGATGACGCCCGCCTGGTCGACAGTCGCCGGGGGATTGATGAAGTCGGTATTGCCGAATTCGATCATGGCCGTGGTCAGGCTGGCCAGCACCACGTCGACCGCCAGCAGCATGATCGAGGCCGTCGACTTCTGGACGATGGGCGCGGCCTGGCCATAGACGGCAAAGAGGGTGCCATCGGACAGGATCAGGCCGAAGCCGCGCATCGAATAGGACTGGATCGACTCGTCGCGGATCGTCAGGTGCAGGGTGTCGGCCGCGACCACGTCGCCCGAGAAGGTGGTCAGACGCTTCAGCTCGGTCGGCAGGGCCGTCATGGCCGCGAAGTTCGCCCCCTCCATATTCGAGGACGTCAGGGCGATCTCGTTGATCGTCAGCGCGTTGGTGCCGGTGTTTTGGGCATTGATCAGGGCCGCGCGGCCCGCGTCGGTAATGGTGATCGGCAATCCGGGCATCAGGCGGCCTCAAGCTGCAGGCGGACGTAGTCGGCCACGCGCGCCGCGGCGGCCGTGCCAAGTCCGCCCTGGGCCGAGAGGCCCTGGGTGAAGGTGAAGTGCGCGCGCACGGGCTTGGTCCGGGCGACCTCGCCGATGACTTCCTCGACGAAGCGGGCCGTGGCCGGCTGACCGCCCTCCCCGTTCAGGGTCAGCACCAGGTCGAAGGTGTAGGGGTCGCCCGGGGGATCCTGTTGCCACCATTCGCGCAGCGCGATTTGACCGCCGAAGGCTGCGACCACCTGGCGGACCGAGGCGGCGGTGCCCTTTTTTCGCTGGATCTCGATGGCGGCCGCGACGACGGCGCGCTTGACGCCCTCCGGCCAGGTCGGATTCCAGCTGTCGATCGACAGGGCATAGGCCAGCCAGGGCAGGAGCTCGATCGGGCAGGTGTCGGGGCGCCAGAGATCGCGCAGCGGCACCGGCACGGCATCAAGGCGCCGCGTCAGGCGCTCCAGCGCCAGCTCGAGCGCGGTGGAATTCTCAGGGGCCAGGCACTGGCTGTCGCGGACGAGGGGCATGCCTATTCCCCGAGGCCCGCGTGGGTGACGTCGATCGATGTGCAGCGCGCCGCCTGGGTACGGGTTACGACGACATTGGCAGCGGGCAACACCAGGTCGACGTCCTGGACGCCTTCGGGCGACAGAGCCGCAATGATGCCCGAACGCGTGACGTCGCGGCCGAGCCGGAAGCAGGCCGCCAAATAGGCGTCGAGCCGCGCCAACGCTTCCGCCACAACGACCGAGGCGTCCGGCCCGGCGAAGGTGGTCAGTGTGGCTTCGACCCCGAACGTCAGCACCTCGGCCGCGGCGACGGTGACCTGATCGGTCAGGGGACGGACGTCCTCGGCCGAGACATAGGCCTCGACCGCGTCCAGCAGGGCCTGGTCCGGCACGCCGTCACCGAGGCGGGACAGGACCGTGACCAAGACCTGGCCCGGTGACGGGCTGGTGGCGCTGGCGTCCAGGACATCGCCGGAAGCGTCGAGGGCCTTCGACACATAAGCGCCCTCGGGCCCGGCCACGGAATAGGCCTCAGGCGCGAGCAGGGCGCGCCGGCGCAGGGCGTCGTCGTCTTCCATGATGGCCGGGACGAGGCCGTCGCCGGACGCCGGCACGATGACCAGGCGCTCCACGCCGAGCAGCGCGACCAGGTGATCGAGGTCAGACCCCACGGCATAGGCGATCGTCACTGCCCGGGCGGCGTCGTTGACGCGCTGGCGCAAGCCGAGCTCGCGATAGGCGAAGATCTGGATGATCTTGACCAGCGGCTCGGACGGCAGGGTCAGCACCTGGGCCATGGCGGCGCCGGCCTCCGGGCTGTCCTCGGCCATCGCGTCGATCAGCAGCTGCTTGGCCTCGGCCACGATGGCGTCGAAGGACAGCGCCTCGACGACTTTCGGGAAGGGCAGCTTGGACAGGTTGACGGCGGTCGAGCCGCTGACCTGGCCGGCGAGGACAGACACGGACGGAAACCTCTAGGTCACAAGCGGGCCTCCGTTGTCACCGCCCGGGCAGGGGGCTGGCGACCGGGCGCTGTTGTGCCGTGCGGTGCTGACAAATGTAGCGGGGAAGTCGCGGCTGCGGGCTAGCGCCCGGCCCGGCGACCCCATCCGAGGGCGTCGCCGGCATGATCGATGAAGGCGTTCAGGAGCATCGCTTCGTCTGATGGCGCGAAGCCGATCAGCTCCCGCCTGGGATAATCGATCTCTGGCCCGCCCGGGGCGACCTGATCCCGGCCGCCGTCGTGGTGAACGCGGGCGATGCGCGACGCGCGCGAGGTGAACTCGACCCAGGCGGCCTCGCTGTCCGCGCCTGCCTTGAGCCAGCGACTGGACCGCAGCCCCCGGAACATCGGCTGGGCCCGCCGCCGCACCCGACCCTGCACGCTACGGGCTGCGGAGGCATCCATAGAGGTATCGGCCTGACCTTCAGGCGTGATCCAGCGGATCACCCTGGACTTCTTGAAGGTGCGAAGGCCGTCGGCCTCGCGGTCGAAGCCGATCATCATCTTGCCCTGCTGGCGCCAGCTACGCATGTCGACCAAGCGCGGCTCGCCAGATCCACCGGACGGGTACAGAAAGCGCACCGGCCGCGTGGCCGGCTTCATGTCGCGGCGCGGCTTGCGCTTGGGCCAGCTGGACCCGTCCGGTGCCTTCTGGGTAGCCATGCGACGCTGCTGGACGCGGCGGATATCCCCCGAAAGACGCTTGAGCAGGCGCCCGCGGGCGGGCGGGTCGAGCGCGGCCAGACAGGCCGCCGCGATATCATGCAGCTGGGCCAGATCCTCGGCCATCAGGTGACCTCGGGGTGGGCCTCACAGCGGGCGATGACCGCGCCGTCCAGGTAGACGATGTGCAGCGGCGGGCCGTCCGCGAAGGCCAGCGGTTCCGGAGGTTCGAGGTACACCACATCGTGGCCGCCGCCAGGGCGGGCCTCGATCCGATAAGACTCGGTCAGTTTGAGATCGATGTGGACGTCGACCTTGTCGGCGCTCAGCATCTCGACGGTGAGATTGATGCCCCGCGCCGTGGCCTCCGGACTGCTGATCAGGTCGTGCTGCCAACGCTGGATCCAGAGCATCAAGGGGACCGTGATCTCGGCCGGGTCACCCGCGAAGTCCAGGAGGGCCAGCTCGAGCGTGTAGCGATACTCGAACGCCTGCCCCGGCCGGGCCGACGCGAAGATGCCGAGATCGGTGGCGACCATGTGCAGACGATAGGGGTCGGTCTTGACCCCGTGGCGCGGATCCAGGCTCTCCGCCAGGTATGCCCGAAGCGAATTCGGCTTCTTCACGGTTCAACCCCTAGCTCGCGCAGCCAATCATCCTCGTCGGCATGTTCGCCGTCGTGGACGTCGACGGCGGTCTGGCGAGCGATGTCGCACTTCACGAGGGCGACGCCGGCGTGCACGAGGGTCTGCTCGACCGTGTCGACGGTCAGTTCATCCGGCAGGACCGGGAGCCGGCACGGGCGGCGGGCGCTTTCCGGCATCTCGCGCCGCGGCGGCGTCACCGTGACCGGCACAGACGGCCGGGCGAAGTTCGCACAACCGCTGCCAGCTATCGCGCAGACCAGCGCCACCGTCAGGAAGAGGAATCGAGTCATCGGCCTGGGCCTCTCGTTGCAGGGCAAAATCGTGGGCGACCGCATCGGCGGCCTCGCGGTCGGCGGCCGCCTGTTCGACCAGGCGCGTGGTCTGGCGGGCCCCGGAGGCCTCGGCCGATCGGGCGCCGGCGTCGGCCGTGGCGACGGCCGCCTTGCCCTCGGCCACCTCGGCCCGATGCTCGGCCGCGTTGAACGGATCCCATCGGAAACCGAGACCGCCGAGGATCTGGACGCCGGCCACGGCAAAACAGATCAGCGCGCCGGCGATCAGGATCCCGTGGACCAGAGTGAAGCGCGAGACGTCGGGCAGCTTCACGACGGGGCCATCCGGATCAGGAGGCCGATGACCAGGCCAATCGCCAGAACAATGCCGCCAATCGGGGCGATGATAGCCCGCTCGCCATAGACGCCGGGGTCGAAAAAGAACCGGACCCAGACAAACCAGCAGATGCCGGCGACGATAAGCCCCGGAGTGAAACCGTGGTCGACCACGAAGGTGGCCGCTGCGATGATCAGGACCAATACCAGGAGGGCCAGAACGACGACTGAGACGGCCTTGTGGAGCTGGGCGAACATCAGCGCGAGCCCTTACGTTCGGCCCACCAGGCCGCGACGTCGAAGGTCGGGCAGGCCTTGACCCACTCGCCCGGCTCGACCCGGCCATTGCCGTTGCGGTCAGGCGACAGGTCGCGGTGGCCGCAAACCCGGGCGCGGGGATGGCGCGTGGTCAGGGTGCCCAGCAGCTGCTCGAGCGCGGCGTACTGGTCCGGCGTGAAGTTCGTCTCGGCCGTCATGTCGGGCTTCACGCCGCCGACCATGCAGATGCCGAGGCTATTGGCGTTGTGGCCCTGGACGTGCGCGCCCATGACTGTTTCGGGACGGCCCTTCTCGACCGTGCCATCGCGGCGAATGACGTAGTGATAGCCGACGTCGCGCCAGCCCTTGGCCCTGTGCATGGCGCGGATTTCGGCGACGCCGATGTCGCGGACGGCGGGGGTGGCCGAACAGTGGACCACGAGCAGGCTGATGGTCTTCATCGTCAGGTGTCCTTTGAAGGGGCCGGGTCTTCCCGGTCAAAATCGACGTCGAGCTCGACGCCACCGGCCTTGACGCCGACGCGGCCGGCGCGGCCGAAGGCCAGGGTGACCATGACGAGGGCGACGATGGCGGTGCTGGCCAGCCCCATCCAGGTGGCGCCCTGAATGCGGGCCAGCCAGACGGTCTCGGCGTCGGGGAAGCGACCGTGAAGGAGCCAGGCCTGGACATGCGCGGCCAGAGCCGTCGCCACCAGCCCGCCGCCCAGCATCAGGGCGAAGCGAATCATGGGCAGGGCCTTCAGCAGGGCGAACAGCTGGCCGGGCTTGATCCGGATCATGACGGCTCTCGCTCGAGGCGATCGCGGATCCACGCGACGTCGCGCTGGACTGCCACCAGGTCGCCATTGGCCAGGGGCTGGGTGCGGGCCTCGAGCGTCTTGAGGCGCTGCTCGCCCTGGGCACCGAAGAAGACCCAGCCCGCGACGGTGATCGAGGCGGCCCACAGGAAGGCGACCTTGGACCAGTTGATCGGCGGATTGATCGGCTGCGGATGATGCGCGGTCATATCAGTCCCACAGATTGATCGTTGGCGGGGTGGCCGGGAGGGTCGCGGCCGCGGGGATCACGATGCCCTGGCCGGCCTGCAGGATCGGGCCCTGGTCGGCGAGGTTCGGGTTGGCGTCGAGCACCTGCTCCACGGCAGGCGATCCCTTGCCGAGAACGCGATAGACCAAGGCGTCGACGGTCTCGCCAGCCTCGGCCTCGACGCGGATGGATGTTGCCAGACGCGCCATCACAGCGCCTCTGCAATGACCCGCGGCCGACCGAGGAAGTCCCGGACGGCCCAGGCGACGTTGCGGGTGTGGATGTCGATGTCGGCCGACAGTTCCTCGGCCCGATCGGCGCCGGCCGAGGTGAGACGCGAGCCGATCTGACGCTCGGCCAGATCAGCGCCGACGACTGAATAGACCGCGCGATTGAAGCGCATGACGTAGTCGCTGACGCCGTCCACCATGATCCGGGCCGGCACGGCCGCGAGGCTCGTGTAACCGGCCGCCTCCTGATCGACGCGCCAGTCGGCCAGCGCAGCGGCGACGTCGAGCATCGCCTGGCGAACAGCGTCGCGCAGTCGATCAGGCGTCACCGTAGTGTCGATGCGGATGGCGTCCCGGACGGCGGTGATGTTCATGTTCGGCCACCAGCCGTCGAACATGACCGCATCGGCCGCCGGGGGCGGCGCCGGTGGCTCGGTGTCCGAGTTCGGAGGGTTGAAGACAAAGCCGGACATGGGTCACACGGGCGGGAGGAAGGCCCGGTTTACGGCGGTGGGGGACCGGCGCGACGATGGACGGATTGGGGACGCCGTCGTCTGCCGGTCCCGCCGCCGAGCGCCGGGGGGCGAAGGTGTCAGGCGCCTGCCCCGCCCTGCTCGGGCGGGGTCTGGGCCTCTGGTGAATTCTCGGGCAGCGCGCCGGCCTTCTTGAGGGCGCTCTGCAGCTGGGTGATCGGCTTCTTGACGCCGACCCTTTCGTCGAGCTGCAGGGCGCGCTGATAGCAGCGCAACGCCTGGCCCTGACGCGCGGTCAGGTCGTCGGCGTCGTCTTCCTTGGCGCCCGCGAGGATGGCCATGCCGAGCGCGCGGTGCAGCTTGGCGCTGATCTCGTCGTGGATGTCGGCATCGACGAGTTCGATCAGGTCCTCGATCGCGGGCAGGACGGCGGCCGGGAAGGCCCGCGCGGCGTCCTCGCCCGCTTCATAGGCACGGATGGCAGCCTCGGAGACCTGCTCAACCACAAAGGCCGGCGTCTCGCGCTTGAAGCGGTCGGGCATGGCCAGGCCGTTCAGCAGGGCGTGCTCGATCATGGGCATGGCGCCCTCGATGTCGCCGGTGTCGATGCGCCAGGCCATCAGGGCGGTGAAGACCTGGTCCAGCGGCGAGGCCGAGGCCTTGCCGGCCTTGATCATGCCATCGATCCAGCCGGCGTAACCGGGCAGGAGCTCGGCCTTCAGGGCGATCTTGCGCTCGATGGACTGGATGTCCTTCAGGCGCCGCTGATCCTCCTGCAGCTGCAGCATGACCTTGGCCGCTTCCCGCTCGCGCTCGCTGCGGTTCGAGTCGTTGTCGTTCTCGGCCATGGCCTGAACGTTGACGCCCCCCGCGGCGAGCACTCGCCCGGCGCTGGCCGCGATCAGGAAGGCTTTTCGCTGCGCCGCGGCCGACAGCACTCGCGGGCGGCGGGGCGCCTCGACAGTGACCTCGGGCATGAAGGCCGGCACCGGTCGGGGCTTCTTGCGCGTCCGCGCCTTTTCGGCCGCCTGGGTGGCGGCTTCGATCTCGGCCTGTTTGCGGGCTTCGGCCTTTTCACGGGCGAGGGCAGCGACGGACTTCACGGATCAGCTCCTGGAGTGGACGGGCGAGGTTCAGCGAGGCGCCGGCTTAGGGCGCCGGCGTCGGGCCGAACTGGATGTTCTCGATCAGCAGGGCCCAGTCGTGATCCTCGACCACGTAGTCCTCGTTGACCGACTCGTAGGTCTCGATCCGGCTGCGCTTGGCGTTGTCGACCACGGTGCGCCGGCGGGTGCCCTCGTGCTCGTAGATCGACAGGTTCTTGCGCGGCGTGATCAGGATGCCGTTCTCGAGCATGTAGGCCACGCGTCCGGCCGGACGGCCGCCGAGCTGCTTCTTGGACATCAGGACGTCGAGGGCCAGACGCTCGGTCGGCTTCTCTTCCTGGTCGACCATCGGGAAGTACTTCTCGTGCAGCAGGCCGTCGCCGACCAGGCACTCGAGGGCCGTGTCCGCCCGCACCCAGGCCGGGAGGAAGGAGTGGATGGCGTCATAGACCAGGGCGTCGAGGTTCCGGTAGTCGCCATTGCCGGCGGGGTCGATGATGATCAGGCCAGCTTCAGTGCCGCCCTCGTCGAAGACGTGGGTCGGCTTGTTCACGCGGATCTTCTCGCACCAGCCGACATTGACATCCTGCAGGAGCGGGTTGGCGACGCGATCGGTCTGGGCCGCAGCCGAGGTGCCATTGAAGCCGATGATGATGCGGTCGCGGGCCTGTTGCTGGACAACCTGGCCGGACAGGCGCTGCTGGAAGTTCGGGAACTTCGACCACAGGTCGAGCTTGGCGTAGCTGACGTGAGTGTCGGAGTTGGTCTGCTTGGTCAGGAACCCATCCTTGTCGAGGGTGGTGGGGTCCTGCGTCGCGCGGTCGTTGGCGTCGGTGTTGGTGCGGCCAGCCAGCGTCGAGCCGATGCCCAGGCCGATCTTCTCGCCCGACTGCTCGGGCACCGGCACGATGTTGATCGAGCTGAGGAAGGCGGACGATTCCTGCTGCTTTTCGATCAGGCGTTGCTGGACCGACGGGGCGACCGTGAAGGCCTTCTCGCTGCGGACGGTCTGGCCGTCGACCTCGTTGATGCGGGCCTGTTGGTCCAGCCAGTTGTTGTAGGCGACGCGGGTCGTATTGCGCATGGTTCGGTTCCGGTGTGAGCGTTCAGGCTGGAGGGGGCGGTCTGGGTGGCGGAGCGGAGCGGGTTAGAAGTCGACCTGCTCGTTGTTGTCGCCCGTGGCATCGGGGCGGCGGGTGTAGGTGTCGGACGGGGTGCGCTCGATCGTGGCCTTCAGCCCGGCGAATTCGCTCTGCAGCCGGGCCATGTCGGCGCGGTGCTGGGTGGCCATGGCCTCTCGGTCAGCCTTCATGGCGGCGGCCATGTCGCCGACCAGGGCGGTGAAGCCCTGCATCATGGCAGCGCTCGGATCAGCGGGCGGAGTTTCGGGCTGTTGCGGCGGGGTCGGCTCGGGCTTCTTGCCGTCCAGCAGGGCCGAGAACTTGGCCAGCACCTTGTCCAGGGCGGACTCGGTCGCGGCGTTCGGGGCGGTTTCGAATTCGATAGTGGTGTCGATCAGGGCCGAGAACAGGCTGGTGGCGTGCTGCTTGCGCGCATCGAGTTCGGCCTTCAGCTGCTGGGCGAAGGTATTGTCCGCCTTGGCGGTGAACTTCAGGGCCTCCGTGCCCAGGCTGGCCGGGTTGTCGGTGACGGCCAGGCCCATCAGGTAGCACTTGCCGGTGCCGGCGAAGTTCGGCTCGACCTCGATCGAGGTGTAGATCTTCTGGCGGGCCTTGTTGAACTTGATCAACTGATCGGTCGGGTCGATCTGGGCGAACAGGGCCAGGCGCTTTTCGGTCTTGCCGGCCAGTTCGATCTCGACCTCTTCGGTCTTGACCGCGAGGACGTCCCCATAGGCGATGAAGGGGCCCTCGGCCGAATAGCCCTTGATGTGCTCCATATTGACCCGGGCGCCGAAGGTCGCCGGGTTGTAGCTGGCGGCGATCTCGAGCAGCCAGTTCCGCTCGATGGTGCGGCCATCCGAGGCGGTCGACCCTTCGACGGCGACACGGAAGAACTTGGACTTGGGGGTCGACAGAGCGGTCGTATCGGACATCGGGGCCTCGGGTGATGGGCGTTCGAAGCGCCGGATGCGGCGCGGACTGATCGGGCCGCAGATCACCGCGATGCGGCGCGCCTTCTCAAGGCGGGGCTGTTGTGCCGTGCGGTGCTGACAACAGGGAGGCGAAGGGCCGCCGCGCGCGCGCGGTTAGCGTCCGCCCCGATGAAACAGCGGCCCCAGAAAGCAGAAGGAGCACCCGACGGCGGTCCCGACGACCTCGGGGCGATGCTGGCTGCGAACAGCGGGTTCGGGTTTCCGGTCGCGGCCATGCTGGACGCTCGGCGCGCGGCCAAATTCCTCTATTGGGCCTGCTGGCGGCTGTGCGACATCGCCGAGCTGATGGGTGTGCCCGAGGGCACGATCGCCAGCTGGAAGGCGCGCGAGGAGTGGGACAAGGCCAGCTCGCTCGAGCGCATGGAGGGGGTGACCGAGGCCCGCTATATCGCCGTCGCGATGAAGGACCGGAAGTCCGGCCTGGACTTCAAGGAGCTGGACCTGCTGGGCCGCCAGGCCGAGCGCTTCGCGCGGATCCGCAAGTTTGAGGGCGGCGGCAATGAAGCCGACCTGAACCCCAAGATCGCCAATCGTAACGCCGGGCCGAAGAAGAAGCCCGAGCGCAACCGAATCACGCCGGACCAGGCCGAGATCCTGAAGGCGCGGTTCCTGGAGATCCTGTTCGACTACCAGGCGGGGTGGTGGTCAAAGCGCGAGCTGCGGAGCCGCAACATCCTGAAGAGCCGGCAGATCGGGGCGTCCTACTATTTCGCGCTCGAGAAGCTGATCGTCGCGCTCGAGACCGGCAAGAACCAGATCTGGCTGTCGGCCTCCAAGAGCCAGGCCCATATCGCCCGCGGCTATGTGCGGGCGTTCGTCATGGAGACGATCGGCGTCGAGCTGAGCGGCGATCCGATCCTGATCGACCGGGGCGAGGCGGAGGACGGGCGGCCCCTGGAGCAGCCGACCCTCTATTACCTGGGCACCAATGCGCGCACGGCGCAGGGCTATCACGGCGACTTCTACTTCGACGAATATTTCTGGGTCTTCGGCTTCCAGGTACTGAAGAAGGTCGCCTCGGGCATGGCGATGCAGAAGCGGTACCGGAAGACCTTCTTTTCGGCACCGAGCTCGGTCACGCACGAGGCCTATCAGTTCTGGACCGGCCAGGAGTGGAACAAGAAGCGGCCGAAGGATCGCCGCGTCGATTTCGACACCACCTGGAAGGCGACCAAGGACGGGTTGTTGCTACCCGACCGCATCTGGCGCCAGACGGTGACGATCGAGGATGCGGAGCGGGGCGGCAACGACCTGTTCGACATCGAGGAGCTGCGCGACGAGTACTCGGGCCCCGAGTTCGCCAATCTGCTGATGTGCCAGTTCGTCGACGACACCCTGTCGGTGTTCCCGATGACGATCCTGACGCCTTGCATGGTCGACGAGCAAGACGTCTGGCCCGACGTTGACCACGTGCGGATCACTCTGGGCTTCGGCAAGCCGTATGATGGTGAGGTCTGGCTGTCCTATGACCCGAACGGGGACGGTGAGAACGCCGACGCTGCGGGCCTGATCGTGCTGGCGCCGCCGCGGACGCCGGGCGGCAAGTTCCGCGTTCTGGAGCGTCGGCAGTTCAAGGGCAGCGACTTCACCGAGCAGGCCGAGGTGATCCGGCAGTACACCCAGCGCTACAACGTCACCAAGATCGACATCGACAAGACCGGTATCGGCAATGCCGTCTTCCAGCTGGTGAAGACCTTCTTCCCCCGGGCCACCGGCCACCAGTACGATCCGTTCGTGAAGACCCAGATGGTCTACAAGGCGCTCGACGTCGTATGTAAACATCGCATCGAGATCCCGGCCGGGTTCACGGACCTGCTCGGCGCGCTGATGTCGATCCGGCGCACCATGACGGCGTCCGGCCGGCATGTGACCTATGAGGCCAGCCGCACCAAGAACAGCGGCCATGCAGACCTGGCCTGGGCCCTGTTCCAATCCCTGATCAATGAACCCATCGAGGCCGCCATCGGCGGCGGCTCGAGCTCTCGCGTGGTGATCTCCCATGACTAGCCCCCTGCCCCGTGCCCGCCATCTGGCCCGCGCCCGCGCGCGAAATGGCGTCGAAGCCATCCCGGCCGAGGAGCGCGGCGAGCTGTCGATGGCCGCGCGCATGTCGCTGACGCCGTCGGCGAAGGGTCACGGCGGCCCGCCCCTGGGCCTGGAGGCCTCGGCACCCACGGCCACCGCCTTCGCCCTGGGGGACGCCGAGCCGGTGCTGAGCCGGCGTGACCTGATCGAGTGCCTGGACTGCTGGGAGGTGTCCGGCACCGGCGGGCGCTGGTACCAGCCGCCGATCGACCAGGCAGTGCTGTCGCGGGCCATGAATGTGACCTCGCACCACGCGAGCGCGTTCCGGGTGAAGGTCAACCAGCTGATGCGCGACTTCATCCCGCATCCGATGCTGAGCCGGGAGACGTTTGAGGGTCTGGCGCTCGATTATCTGGTCATGGGCCAGTGCTATGTCGAACAGGTCACCAACCTGGTCAATCGGCCGATGGCGCTGCGTCACAGCCTGGCCAAGTACACGCGGCGCGGGGTCGAGACGGGGGCGTTCGTCTTCCTGTCGGCCTATCTGAAGGAGCACTGGTTCCGGAAGGGCACGGTCCTGCAGCTGAAGCAGCCGAGCCTGGACCAGGAGATCTATGGCGTGCCCGACTATCTGAGCGCGCTGCAGTCAGCCTTCCTGAATGAGGCAGCGACTCTGTTTCGCCGTAGGTATTATATCAATGGGGCGCATGCCGGCTTCATCCTGTACGTCGGCGAAGGCGGGCTGAGCGATGCGGACGCGGCCACGATCCAGTCGGCGGTGAAGAACACGAAGGGCGTCGGCAATTTCAAGTCGATGTTCGTGCACCTGCCGAACGGCAAGAAGGACTCGATCCAGATCCTGCACCCGGGCGAGGCGGCCGCTAAGGACGAATTTGTCGGCATCAAGAACGCCACGCGCGACGACGTGCTGGCCGCGCACCGGGTGCCGCCCCAGCTGCTGGGCGTTATCCCCCAGACGGCGGGCGGGTTCGGCGACGTCGAGAAGGCCGAGGCCGTCTTCTATCGGGCCGAGATTATCCCCCTGCAGATGCGATTCCTGGCGATCAATGACTGGCTGGGCGTCGAGGTCGTGCGTTTCAGGGAGCGGTGACCGCCGCCATTTGTCGGCACCGCACGGCACAAACGGCAGGGGCTATCCGGGGTCTGGGCCGATGTGCTGGACCGGCGCCGTCCCCGGCTCGATAGAGGCGGGGGCCGGGCGCGGGAACGCCCGAGCCGCCGAGCGTGAACTCAGCACGTCCAGGGGTGCACCCCCTTCTGCCCCGCCACCGGCCTGACCGGCGGGCGCTATCCGTGATTGAGTCGTCCGTGAACGCAACAACCCTCCTGCCTGTAACCCCCGTTTCCCCCGTCGCCCCGTACATCGGCGGCAAGCGCAATCTGGCGCGGCGCCTGTGCGCCCTTATCGAGGCCACGCCGCACGAGGCCTATGCCGAGGCCTTCATCGGCATGGGCGGCGTCTTCTTTCGTCGGCGTTCCCGGCCGAAGTGCGAGATCATCAATGACCGCTCCGGAGAGGTCGCCAACCTGTTCCGCTGTATGCGGGCGCACCCCGGCGCGCTATGCGACCTGATCAGCCTGCAGCTGCAGTGCCGGGCCGACTTTGACCGCGAACAACGCGTGGATCCCACGCATCTGACGGATCTGCAGCGCGCGGCGCGGTTCGTCTTCCTGCAGAAGGTGGCCTTCGGCGGGAAGGTGACCGGCCGGGACTTCGGCATGTGCCGCGATCGGCCAAGCCGATTCCAGGCGTCGAAGGTCGGGGCCGACCTGATTGCTGCCGGCAGGCGCCTCGAGGCCGTCGTGATCGAGCAGCTCGACTGGGCCGACTTCATCCGGCGCTACGACCGGCCGGGAATGCTATTCTACCTCGACCCGCCCTATTTCGCCTGTGAGGGGGACTATGGCCCGGGCCTGTTCGACCAGGGCCAGTTCGAGGTGATGGCTGAGCAGCTGGCCAGCCTCAAGGGCCGGTTCATCCTGTCGCTCAATGACCGGCCCGAGGTGCGCCGGATCTTCGAGCGCTTCCAGATCGAGGGCGTCGGCACCCACTACAGCCTGCAAGGCAAGGGAGCGAAGCCGGCGGGCGAGGTGATCATCACGAACTAGGCCAGGCGGCCGGGCCTTGGCCCGGCCACGCCACCCACAGATGAGAACAAAACGGGGCCAACTCCGCTTGAATTTTTTTTGCGTCGGCGGCAAGCCTCGCGGGTCGGTGGCGCGGCCGGAACCTCGGGAAAGGGGGACGCCCATGACCATCGCCATGCGAGCAGATCTCGAGATGGGGATTGGCCTCGACATCCACTGCTGGTGCGGACGCTATTCCAGGATGTCGGCCGAAGAGGCTGTTCGGAGGTTTGACCCGGACCTGACCTATGCCCAGGTCGCCAATCGCTTCACGTGCACAGGGTGTGGCGCGCGGGGCACCCCGCGCGTCCACGTTCGAAGGTGCACGCTCGACTATTACGCCTGGTGTCGATCGAAGGGTTATGGCGTCGGTCCGCCTTGAGCCGGCGAGCGACCAGCGCGTGGCTATTCCCGGTCACCGCGCTCAAGATGCTGGGCACCGATTTCAAGGCACATCCGACCGATCTCAGACCGTGGCACCCCTCGCTTCTCAGCCAGGATTGATAGTCGATCCTGGAGCGCCACCGGCACTCGAAGGTTCAGGTGCGGCACTTGGCCTGTCGCAGGGCGGCCGCGACCCCTCCCGGGCTGGATCTGATCACTCATGGCTATGTGTGTGCCATAAAATACGGCCCGGCCCAACATTTTTTGGGTTACAGGGTTGACCGGTGATAGTTTATGGGTTACAACTAATAATCCCCTCATTTGCGCGCCGCCCACCCAAGGGCCGCGCTTTTCCCCCCACCTCGCCCGCTGGCTTCGCGTGTCGAATTCCTTGCACCCTTGACAGGGCCTCTGGAGCCCGCCCGGCGCGGCTGGGGTTGGCGTGGGACGGGGTGCGCGCGCATTGCGTTTCCTTGCACCCTGAGGCCCTTGAGGGGCGCCGCCGGGCTGGAATGCGCTGCCCCTGGCCGTTCGGCAAAATCCTCGACCCCCTCCCCTTTCGCCGAGCCAGCGACCGAGGAAGCAGGTGGCGGCGGAGGCCGATCATCCGTGGCATGGCGGGTGGGTCGGAGGGCGCGTGTACGCGCCCCCGGTGTCGGTTGGGGTGTTTTCGCCGCCTTTGGCGGCATCGATCCGGGAAATTCTGCGTCGCGCGATCAGCGCGACACCTTTCATCCCTGGGAATTTGCCGTCTCGCGACCAGCGAGACGCCCTTTTATAGATCTGAGGTCCGGATTCTGACCCCTCAGATCATTCACGTTCATTCCAGGCGGAACCGGTCGCGGCGGGCCATTTTGTCGGCGCCGGCGTCACGCACCCGCGCCAGCTGGTCGGCGAGCTCAGGGTGCGCCGCGAGGAACCGCTCTTCGCGGGCCGTGTCGACGTCGGCCGAGGGCGGCACCCGCAGCTTCGCCACCAGGGCCGCGGCGGCCTTGGGCAGGGCCGTCCAGTAGGCATTGGTCGTCTGCTCGACCTGAGGCCCCCGCACGCCGTCCCGACCCGTCTCGACATAGCGCCGGATCCAGCCGAGGAAGCCGTGCTCCTTCAGCTGAGCCTTCCAGACGTGGATCATGCGCACCGGCACGTTCCGCTGTTTGGCCAGCCACGCGGCCGACGGCTCGACCCGGCCGCCGTATTTGGCCGCCATGTTCAGCAGCAGGCGATAGAGGCCGATCGCCCCGTGACTGATTGTGCCCTTGGCGCCCCAGCGCTGGCCGGGCTTGCGGAGGCCCTCCTGGTAGAGCTCAAGCGCAAGAAGGCGGCGGCGCGCCTCGGCTTTCGGCAGAGGTTTCCAGTCCGTCCGGGTCGCGGGGCGGCTGCGCCGGCGAACGGGCTGCAGGGTACGGCGGTGCTGGGCCTCGCGCCGGCGATGGCTGTGATCGATCGGAACGGCGGTCATGCTGCCACCTCGCGGTCCAGGGCCGACCGAATTCCGTGGAGGCGAGCTTCGACGCGCTGAAGGATCGGCTCGATCTGGCGCTTCTCATTCTCGCTGTATTCGCCATCCAGCCCGGCCAACCTGACCAGGCGCTGAGCGGACGCCATGTCCTCGGCGCCCTCGCAGGCCTCGCTCAGGGCGCAGATCGCGTCCGACGGCTGGGCCAGCTGGCGCGCGAGGGTGGCGCTGTAGAGACGCCAGTTCTGATGCGCCTCGAGGAAGGCGATGGCGCCGATCGGCATGGTCCGCCCCTTGGCGGGATCCCGGCAGTCATAGAGGTGGGTGCGCCCCATCTTGAAGGGGGTGTCCTCGAGGAGCTCGAGGCATTTGTCCGGGCCTCCGCAGGCGTCCTGCAGGGCGCGCGCATAGAAGGCGTGCTGTCGCACGTTCATGGGATTCGTCCTTCACGAATCCGCCTGACAACCGGTCAGCTTGGCGCACAGGCTCACGGTCACGCGGCGAGCGGTGCCGCGCGTTGAGCAAAAGGCGTCCCGATGACCGTCCGTAAGGCGGCCATGGTTGGCTGTGATGAAGGCAAGGCGATCGCGTCGGCCCGCTGTGGCGGGAGACGAGACGGGCACGTCCCGAGCCGCGAAGGTCCGCCCCCGGCGGGGCAAGGCGACCCGGTGGCCGCGCGGCCGCGACCGCCCTTGAGCGGCCGACACGCTCGGCTTGCCGATGTGGATGGGCACGTCATGATTGCGGGGGCTGGCTCCGCGACCGGGCAGTCGGTCGGGCCTGTCAGCGCTTCATCCGCAAAGGGGACCTGTCGCTCGCGGTCCTGGCCAAGGCGGGCGAGAAGGCTTCGCCGCAGGGCCGTCAACCGGCCCCTTGCAAAGCGACAAGAAAACAGTCTGTTAACCAATGGTACGAATCGGGAACTTGATTCGGTCGGAGTGACAGTCCGAGTCATGGGCGCCGGGGTCCGACGCCCCGCCCTCACCGATTCCGCCCTGCTGCAAAAGCGACGCCCCGCCGACGTCCGAGGGGAGGCGACGCGTCGGCGGGGCGCTCAACCGCACCGGTCAGGCGGGCGGCGAGGCTGGGGTGATGCGGGGTGCGCAGGGCCATGTCAGGCAGCCTTGCGGGTCGGCTGCCCCGCCGACGCGCGCATGCGTGTGGACGCGCCGGCGGGGGCCTCTACCTTGGCAGGGCTGACACACACCAAGGAGAGATTCGGATGGCCTTCGAACTGGAAGCTCGCGTGCGGACTCTTGAGGCCGAGCATCGCGCCCTCGAAGCCGTCACCCTCGACATCCTTATGTTGCTGGCTTTCAGAGACCCGACCAATATTCGGCTCCTGCGCGCTGCTCTGCCTGAGATGGCGCGCAAGCACATCCCGGGACCAGGTACGGACGACCCGGCCGCAGCCGCCATTGCCGAGCTGCTTGTCAAAATCGAAGAGAGAGTCACGCCGACGGACGAGTAGCCTACTCATCAAGGGACCTCGCTCGATGGGCGGGGGTGCTTCGCTGGAGTTCGAGGAGAGCGCGCTCCGCACCCTCGCGCCCGAGCGTCGACACTTCCTCCCGCACGATTTCGCGGATCCGCGCCTCCTGTTTGTCACTGAAGGGCCGGCCGGGTGGGTGCTGAGACGCGGGCGGAACGCCCTTCCAGGTGTCGCTCATGGACGGGCCTCGGGCGCTGCGGCCGTTCGCACGACGCGGACGTCGTGCAGATCGGGGCGGAGGGAGGCGACGGGCAGGGCGCCGTCGCTGAGCCGGTCGAGGGCTATGGCGAGGTCGGTTGTGAGGCCGAGGCCGCGCTCAAGGCGCGAGACATGCCCCTTCGACCGGAGGCCCAGCTGAATGGCTAGGTGCTCCTGCGTCCAACCTTTTGATTCTCGCCATCTGCGAAGCAACATGGCGGAAGGTTGTGTTAATCGAAACTTTGAGTCAAGCGCGCCGGTTGAGGAATTCGCGAACGACCCAATCGGCGTGGTGATTGAGACTGTCCAAGTGGACGCTATCGATCAGCCCAACTGGTATTTGCAGGAGTGGTTTGGCCACTTCGGCAAGAGGCAGGCCGCCCTCGTCAACGAGCTCGGCTGGGACAAATCCAGGGCAAACCACGTTTGGCATGGCAGGCAGCCCTACCGCCGCGACACCGTAAACGAGATCGCCGGCTTCCTGGGCATCCAGCCTTATGAGTTGCTGATGTCGCCAGGCGAGGCCATAGCCCTTCGGAGCCTAAGGGACGCCGCGCGCGCAATTGCTGCGAACGGCTCCCAAACGCCGGAAGCTGTACCATCAGGTAAAGGGCGCAAAACCCCTACTCCTAATGAGACATCCCGCCGTAGGGCCGCGTGAATGATCGGCGTCCGTCGTATCGACGGAGGTCACCTTGGACGACTTGCTTTTCCTTTACGAGAGCAAAGACGGCACGATTTCAGAGCGTATCTTATCGCGCTGGCGCGATTTTCCGACCTTCATTATTGGGTACTGCGAGCTGACGGGCGCCGTACGCAGCTTCAGTAAGCAAAGAATAGTCGAGTGGCTTGAGTTACCTATCGGTGTCTACAAGCCCCACCAGGCCGAGGAGCCGGCACCGCCTCCAGCGCCAAGGCGAGCGGCGGATATCCTGTTCACCGGCTTCAAGAAGGGCGAGCGCGCGAGGTTAGAGGAGGCGGCGCGCTGTGCTGGGCTCGTGGTCCGGACGACCGTTACCAACGAGCTTACCGTCCTTGTGGCTGGCCCCAACGCCGGATGGGCGAAGCTCCAGCGAGCCGGCGAGATCGGAGCCACGGTGATTCACGAAGAGGATTGCGCTGCGCTCTTCGCAGATGGGATCCTCCCGTAGTTTCATTTGTCACAACTTTCGGGTTGACGGGATAAGTTTCATTCTTCACAACTCCCCCTCAGATTGAGGGAGAGACCCGTGCAGACAACCGACGCACCCGACCTGCAGAGCCGCATCAGCAGCCTGCGCCAGACGCTGGAAGCGATCGTTGACCCCAACAGCGGCGCCTTCCTCCGTCAGCCGATCGACCACCCTGCCCTCGCCCTGACCGCCCGCAGCCTGCAGGCCGAGCTCAAGTACCAGGGCCAGGAGCGCGGCGCGGCCCTGCTCTGCAACGCGGCCGACAATCTGCAGATCGCCTCCCAGATGCAGAAGGAAGACCCCACGCGGGAACTCTGGGGCATCCGGGGGCGGGCTGGTCTCTACGACCTTGTCTTCGACGCTTTAGACAGCCTGTGCTGGGTCGAGTGGCCCGAGCATGGCGAACCGCTGGAGGCCGCGTGACCTACGTCGGCGTCTCGGTCGCTCCCGTGCCCATCGACCTCATCGTGCGGCGCTTCTGCGCATGCGGGGCGATGAACCGCTGCGACTGCGATCTGCCCCCTCCCCGGTCGGGTTGGACGGTCGACTCTTTGACCGAGCTGCGCCAGCTGATGCGCGAGCACGGCAGCCTCGAGACCGTCGCCATGATCACGGGAGTTTCCCGCCGCGACTGCAATGTCGCACTCAATGCCCTGATCGGCCGGACGCCTGTGCACGCCCTCGCGGCCCTCGAGGCGGGGATGCCGCGTCAATGAGCTGGACCGTGACCTTCAAGCTGGTCGGCCACGACTTTGACGTCAAGCGCGACCCGATAGGCGGCTTCGACACCAAACTCGAGGCCTGTGACGAAGTGGTCTCGGTCCTCGAGCAACGCCGCCGCGATCTGGCGCGCGCTATCCGCAAGGCCAAGCGGATGCGGCGGAGGGCCAGAGCATGAAGGTCGACCTGCAGCATGCCATCGACCAGGTCGAGAAGGCCGTGGCGGCCGCCGAGGCCGAGATCGGCCCTCGCGAGGGGGCGGGTCTGGATTGGTGGGACAGGCACCGCGACGTCATGAAGCGCTGCGGCGATGACCTGACGGAACGCCTCGGTGCCCGCATCAACGACCGCTGGGATGGATGCCGCGTCCGGATTGCCGGGGTGTCGTCCACCTGCACCGCCGGCCTGCACGGCTGCCTGAAAAACTGGCTGCGTGCCGCCCGGGCTCACCTCGAGAACGCAAGGGCCGAGCAATGACCGCTCCCGCCCTTCCCCAGCTGCAGGGTGTCTCGCTGCATCACGGCAAGATCGACTGCCCGCGATGCGGCCACCGTCACCTGAACCCCGAAAGCCTGCGCTGCCTGTGCTCGGCCGAGTTCACGGCCGAGGGCCTCGAGTACTGGCGCAGCCTGCCCTCCCACCAAGCCCTGAGAACCCACTGAAAGGACCATCACCATGCGTATCATCCATGACTGGAAGGCCAAGCGCTCGAGCGCGACCATGACGATCGAGGGCGTCGACCTCGACGGCGCGCCGGTGAGGGTCGTCGGCATCGTGACGATCGAGGCCGGAACCGTCTGGCCGGTCGCCACGGACCTCGATGGTGCGGAATACGAGCTGCGCCAGAGCCAGTACCGCCCGACCCAGGGCGCGGCCAACGCGGCCGACGTCCGCGCGCCCATGGTCGCCTGACGTGATGACCGTCAAACAGCTGATCGCGCACCTCGAGGCGCTGGCCCTGCCGGACAGCCCGGTCTTCTTCGATCCGATCGGAGCTGTTCCGGTGCTGATCCTCGGTGGCATCGCCAACCCGCACCGTCACGCCGACGGCGGGATGATCGTGTGCCTCACACCGGTCGGCCTCGAAGCGGAGGGCGGGTTCTGATGGCCTGCCAATGCCTGAACGAGATCGATGCCGAGCTGGCCGGGCGCAACACCCGCCTGATCAGGACCGTCGTGCTGAGCGGCTATCGCGCCACCGCGACCATCGCCGTCGAAAAGATCGCCCCGCGCGGCAAGGCGCCGGTGTTCTGCGTCCCGACCTACTGTCCTTTCTGCGGCGTGGCCTATGAGGCCCAGCCTGCCGCGCCTGCCATTCCGGAGGTCCCTGCCCATGGCTGACGACGCCAATTTCGACGCTTCGCCCGACGTCCTGACGTCGACGGCCCAGGGGCGGCTGCGCTCCGTGGTCGAACGCCTCGAGCGCCTCGAAGAGGACAAGCAGGCCGTCATGGGCGACATGAAGGAGGTCTTCGCTGAAGCCAAGGGCGAGGGCTATGACGTGAAGGTGCTGCGCAAGGTGCTGCGCATCCGGAAGCAGGACAAGGCCAAGCGTCAGGAGGAAGAGGCCATCCTCGACCTCTACCTGTCCGCCTTGGGTGAAATCTGATGCCCAGCGCGCCTGTCACCCCCAAGATGCTCGAGCAGCTGCAGGTCCTGCAGCGCGCCGGCGCGACCAGCCTGCAGAGCGCGCTGGGCCCCTACGACGGAAAGCCGTTCAATGCGGGGGTTCTGTCGCGCCTGGTCACCTGCGGCTGGGCCGAGGCAAAGACGCTGCGCGCCGGCGCCGGTGGCGGGCTGGGCAGCCAGAAGACGGTCTACTGGCTGACGCCGGCGGGCCTGAGCGAAGCGGAGCGTCTCCCGTGAGCGCCGTCGCCGATCAGATCTGCGCGGAGATCCACCGCCGCCTCGAGGGCTCCGGCCTGGCCTTCGCCTTGGTGCTGTGGAAGCCGGGCGAAGCCGACAAGGTGGAGTCCGTCGCCATGTCCGCGCACCCCATCCATCAGGACGAGGCCACCACGGCCCTGCGCTGCGTCGCAGACCAGGTCGACACGATCAAGCAGAGGGAGCGGCGGTGACATGATCATCCTTTCGATCCTTCTGGCCGCGTTGGCCTGGTGCTGGGTGTGCTTCCAGCTCTTCAGTCTGGCCGATCCTGAACCATCGGAACCGACCAGCTTGCTCGGCTGGATTTGGTACCCGGTAGGAGGGTTGCGGGCCATCGTCGCCAACAAGGCATTCGATCTGTTCTTGGCCGCGCTGATCCTCTTCGTCCTGACCATCGGCGCTTGGACGCTGTGCGACTACGCGCGCCTTGACGCTGACCTTCCCGCCCCTGTCCGGAGTGCCAGCCAATGAGCCAGCCTCGCGCCTATCCCCTCGCCTGGCCCGCGCATCGGCCGCGCACGGCGCCCTCGGCTCGCAAGCCGGGCCGATTCAAGCATCAGGGGTCCGCCCGCTATCCGACCGACATAACCGTCGCCGGCGCGAGCGATCGCCTCGACACCGAGATCGAGCTGCTGGGCGGGCAATACGCGCTCCTGTCGACCAACCTCGAGACACGCCTGGATGGCCGGCCTCGCTCTGGCCAGGCCGCGCCGCACGACCCCGGGGCCTGCGTCTATTTCAGCCTCAAGGGGCGGGCCTACGCCCTAGCCTGTGACACCTATACCAAGGTCGAGCAAAACATCGCCGCGCTGGCCGCCCACATCAACGCGACGCGGGCGATCACCCGACACGGGGTCGCCTCGGCCGAGGACACCCTGCAGGCGTTCAGCGCCCTGCCCCCGCCCGGGGGCGGCGTCCAGACCTCGAGCCGCAGCTGGCGCGAGATCATGGAATTCCCCCCGGACTTCCCCGGCCACCTCGGCCTGTCGGCCGAGGGCATCGAGGGCGCGATCCGTGACCGCTTCCGCCGCCTGTCGCGCGAGCGGCACCCGGACGCCAAGGGCGGCTCGGCCGAGGCCTTCACCGAACTGACCGCCGCGCGCGATGCGGCCCTTCTGGAGCTCGTCAAATGACCCAGCACAACATCGTCGGCAGCGAGGTCGGCGCCAGCCGCCCGCTCGCCTATCTCAGCCGCCTGCCCGAGCGGCGGCGACCGCGTAACCCGGTCGTGTGGCTGTTCGCCGGCGTCGCCGTCGCCGGCATCGGTCTCGGCCTGATCGACACGCTGGTGATCGGCCGGCCTTTCACGATCTTCGGCGCCCTGGCCGTGCTGGTGATCTGGCGCTTCTGGCCCGAGCGGCGCGGATGAAGCGCCGGCACTTCCTCGGCCTGCTGGCCATCCTTCTCGCGGCCTATGCCCTCGCCTGGCTGGCCGCATCCATCCTGAACCCCGGAGCCTGACCATGACCGACACTGCCCGAACCCCTCACCCGATCGACGTCCAGGTCGGCAAGCGCATCGCCCGCCTGCGACTGGCCCGAGACCTCAATCAGTCGCAGCTGGGCGCCGCAATCGGCGTGACCTTTCAGCAGGTCCAGAAGTACGAGAAGGGCGTCAACCGCGTCTCGGCGTCCAAACTGGTCATGATCGCCGACTTCCTGAAGGTCGAAGTCCAGGACCTTTTTCCGCCGCGCGAGGAAGGCCAGCCCGCCCGCACTGCCGAGCCCTCGGCTATCGACCAGCTGGCCTCGACCGGCAACGGGCGCGAACTGGCCGGTTTGTTTGTCAGCATGTCACGGGAGCGCCAGCATTCGCTGGTCAGTGTCGCCCGCGCCATCGCCGGGCCCTCGGCCGGGGAAGTGGCGCGCGAACTCGAGGCCGCCTGATGCGCGCCTCGACCGGCCGGGCCGACTATGACCAGACGGTCAACCTGACCACGCTCGAGCCCGGGGAGCCGATCTTCGTCATTCGCGGGCGCGACGCGGTCGGGGCCGAGGCCGTGCGCGCCTGGGCCAATCTTGCCGCGAAGGCGGGTGCGCCGATCGAGGCCGTCGAGCTGTCCCTGCAGCAGGCCGACCGCCTCGAGGCGTGGCCTGACAAGAAGAAGCCGGACGGGCCGAACCTCAGCGAAGGTCAGCGCAAGCAGCTGCGCTACGAGCACTCGCGCCGGGCGTGGGACAGACGGTCCGTAGTCGAGACGGAAGCCGGTCTGTTGGCTGCCCAGCTGGCCCGGGGCGAGCTGCGACCGGCTGTTACCGAGCTGGTGAGCGCCCTGATCGCCGAAGGGAGGCATTTCGAGACCAAGTTCCGCTTGGCACTCGCTGTGCAAAAACTCACGGAGCTCGCCGGACTTCGGCTGGAGGATCTGACGAGGGCCGCCGACTGATGCATGCCGCTGCGGCCGAGGAAATCCGTCTGGGCCACGCCGCCAGCGTGGCCGAGACCGCGCTTGCCGTGCGTGGTCAGCGGATGCTCGATGCCGAAGCCTTCCAGCGCATCCTGTGGCGCCACAGGGCCGAGATCGTGAACATGATCGACCGGCAGGCCGAGCAGGCCGCCCTGATCGCCGCCCTCACCGAGGCGCTCGCGCCCTTCGCCCGATGCGCCCTGGTGCTGGCCGAGGGACAGAACCCGGTCCTGATCAGCCTGCCGGCAGACACAGACACCGGTCGCACCTTCGTCCAGCTCCGCCCGGCCGACTTCCGCCGCGTCGCCGACCTGGTGGCCGTAAGATGAGCCAGAAGCCCCTCAGCGCGCGCACCCGCACCGCCCTCGCGACCCGCGCGGTCGAGATGGCCATCGCGGGCGGACAGCACCAGGTGATCATCGACGAGCACGGGCGCACCCGCATCTTGCCTTTGGGTGTCGATCTCAAGCAGGCTGACGAGGCCGCGCTGGACGCGGAGATTCGCGGACTGCTGGAAAGCGATGGCGATGCTCGACATTAAGGGCGTCCACGTCGTTAAGGCGAAGGGGCGGACCTACGTCTACGCCTGGCGCGGAGGCCCGAGGCTGCTCAGCGAGCCGGGCACGCCGGAATTCGTCAAGGAGCTGGCGGATCTGGTCGCCGCCCGCACGACTGGTGACCGCACCAAGATTTCCGGCCTGCTCGCCAGCTATCGCGCGAGCGACGACTGGAAAAACCTGTCCGACAAGACCCGCAAGAACTGGAAGCCGTTTCTGGACCGAATCCAGACCCGGTTCGGCGGGCTCAGCATCGGCGCCTTCGACCGCCCTCTGATGCGCGTGGCAATCCGGAAGTGGCGGGACGAGATGAAGCACACGCCGCGCCAGGCCGACATGGCCCTGCAGGTGCTGTCCCGGGTCCTGTCGTTCGGCATTGCCGAGGGGCAGCTGCAGGTCAACGCCTGCACCGGCGTCCCGCGCATCTACAGGAGCGACCGCTCGGAGATCATCTGGACCGACGACGATATGGCCGCCCTCGCCAGCAAGGCCTCGACCGAGGTGATGTGGGCAGTTCGACTGGCGGCCATGACCGGACTGCGCAAGAGCGACGTCCTGCGCCTGTCGTGGTCGCACGTCCAGGGCCACTCGATCGAGATCCGCACCGGAAAGAGTGGCGAGCGGAAAACAGCCGTCATTCCGCTCTACAGCTCGCTGCGCGGCCTCCTGCAGGAGATTCCCAAGAGGGCCACCACAATCCTGACCAACACGGACAAGGTCAGCTGGAAAACCGGCTTCGACGCCTCCTTCATCAGGGCCAAGAACGCCGCCGGCGTCGACAAGCACTTCCATGATCTGCGCGGCACCGCTGCGACGAAAATGTTTCTGGCTGGCCTCACCGTGCGCGAGATCGCCGAGATCTTCACCTGGTCCGAGGATCACGTCGAGCGGCTGATCAACGTCTACGTCAAGAAGGACGAGCTGCTGCGCGACCGCATCCGGCGCATCGATGAGCTCGAAAGCAGAACAGCCAGCGCTCACACTAGGTCCGAGGACTAGAAACGGGTCACCATGATGTGGATGATCAACCGCTCCGCCGTCGACGAGGCGGTTTGGCCACAGGTCGAGGGTCAACGACGGCTTGGGAAATCCTTGGCCTGTGTCGCTGAGCGACGCTGGCGTGGCCGCGTTTGCGCTGGACTTAGGCTCAATCGGAGGGGACGAACATGAAAGTCCGGGCCGACGGGGGCTTAACCCCGACCTTTGTGCGCAACGCATCGCGCGAGGTCTACTTCCTCCAGGCGCGAAAGCTGAGGCTCATTAAGATCGGGGTCGCGAACGATTTGCTAGCGCGGCTCCGGTCGCTGATGGGGGCTTCGCCAGATCAGCTGGACTTGCTGGCCGTCAGCGTCTGCCATGAAGGAGGGGCCATGGAGGCCCGGCTCCATCAGCGGTACGCGCGGCTCCGGGCCCACGGCGAATGGTTTCGTCCGGGCACCGATCTCCTGAACGATATCGAGGCGATCGCGCTTGCCAATCCGCTGCGGTTGAAGCGGGTCCAGGCCTGGATGGCGGAGCCGACCCGGCATCGTGCAGGCCGTCCGAAGAACGTAGCGTGATCAACGAGTGTAAAACCCCAGGTAAAACCGTCATGACCAAATCGGCTGAAACCCTGGCGCGCCCTGCAGGATTCGAACCTGCGACCGTCCGCTTAGAAGGCGGGTGCTCTATCCAGCTGAGCTAAGGGCGCCTCGGGTTCGCCGCCGAGCGGTGGCGTGGGCCGGGGCTCAGTGC
>Ga0208794_1000061_pt1 | contig 140323 bp, 128 predicted proteins | sample 32_taG_FD_184106 | JGI IMG/M metagenome (GOLD analysis project Ga0208794, IMG submission 184106) | Marine viral communities from the Gulf of Mexico - 32_GoM_OMZ_CsCl metaG (SPAdes) (version 2) | ecosystem: Environmental > Aquatic > Marine > Oceanic | place: Atlantic Ocean: Gulf of Mexico... | reverse complement strand
TACCTAACAATATTGCGCCCGCTACTCGACCTCGATGCGCTTGACCTGCCACACGGAGCGGGTAAGGATCTCTTCGTTCAAGAGCGAGGGGTTTTCATCGAAGGGATAAATGATGAATAGCGGCCCGTGATCACGAATTCTCAGCGGCTGTCCATCGGCCTGCATGGCCAAAATGACGTCATGTTCATAGAAATCTCTGACCGGTACCGTGGAGGAGTAGTCATTGAGCGCCACGACGTTCAACTGCTCCCCTTCAGCACCCACGGCGTCTAATAACGCTCTTCCCAGCGGCCCTTCAAAACTCACGACGCCGTCATGCCACGGCGTACTAGTGACGGTGGTACGCTGCGTGAGCGCTTCTAGCATCGCTTTATCGAAATGCGCTTCGTTACCCACATTGGTGTGAGTAATGTTGCCCGTCACTTCTAAAATGACGCTGCCGGTCGGCGCCTCGAGCGCCTGCGCCACATTGAAGAAAAACGCACCGGCTAGGAAAACAAGAGCTTTATTAATCAGACGCTTAGCCATTTTTCACCTCCTAGGTTGTAGGCGAATTATAGCGCTACGACTTAAGCGTTAACTGTAAACCTTTGTGTCGCTCCCCCTACCTAAACTAGAATTAAGGCATGAGTTCTATCCCCATTGGTGTGAGGTTTATCACACGATAAAAATAGGTAACTCACCATGCATATCGGCGTGCTGGAAGATGATCTCGACCAACAAGCGTTCATTGAGCAGTGCCTGCTTTCTGCAGGGCATCGAGTCTCGCTCTTTGGCAGGGCAAGTGAATTAAGGCGCGCAACGCAGGAGCAGCGCTTCGATTTTCTCATCATCGACTGGCGCCTGCCGGATGGCTGCGGCATGGACGTGGTCAGCCACTTGCGACAAAACGACGGTTGGCGTGGCCCCATTCTGTTCATTACCGCAAGCCAGGGGGAAGACGACGTCGTTAAAGCGCTGGAACAAGGCGCCGATGACTTTCTAGCGAAGCCGCTGCGCCCTAAAGAGTTTCTCGCCCGCGTCAGCGCCTTGGGTCGCCGCGCCGGTTACGACACACCCCGCCCCTCTGCCACCTGCCCCAGTGCTTTCTCAATCAATACCGATGAGCACACCATTTGCGTCGATGGCCATGCCGTTGAATTGACCGAACGCGAGTACCGTCTGGCCACGCTTTTCTTTTCCAAAGTGGGTGAGCTGTTGAGCCGTGCTCATTTACTGGAATTGGTTTGGGGCATCAAAGGCGATGTCTCGACACGCACGGTGGATACCCATGTCAGCCGTTTGCGCCGCAAATTAGAGCTGGATGGACGGCACGGACTGCGACTTCGCAGCGTCTACCAATCGGGCTATCGCATGGAAGTGTGCAGTATCTCTACCGTAGAGCAAGCGGCCAATTGACATAAAAAAGCCGACCTTGCGGTCGGCCAAAAGCTGATGAGAGTCTGCAGACTGGCAAATTGCCTGCAGTGATGCCTGGGGAAGGCATCGCCAAAACGCTGATTTAAGCGGCTTGGCGATGCCCTCTCAGGGCGCTAACACCGATCGAAGACGATCCCTTCTGTGCATGACGCCCTTTGCGAGAGTAGCTGCCTTTGCCTTTCTTAGGTGTTTGCTGCTGCATTTTGAACATGGGCGTACGTAACTGTGCCTTTAGCGCGTTATCGCGAACCTTATGCTGTTTCACACTGTACTCCTGGTTTATTAAGAGACGCTTAATAAGGCGGCGTGTGTTAGCCGCCGCCCTTAGGAACACCCGCTGCGCCAACAGTTCCCGTTGCCGCAGCGGTTTTACGATAGCGTTTTCCTAGTGACCTAACGGCTGGTCGTCCCACTGTGGAGCAAAATCGGGATTTGCAATACGCTCATGGCGATCCAGTTCAGCAATCTGCGCCATTTCTGACTCGCTCAGGGTCAGTTTGAAGGCATCGATGTTGCTTTGAATGTTACGCGCCTTGGTGGACGACGGAATGGTCAGGTAGCCCAGTTGATGGATCCACGCCAAGGTCACTTGCGCCGGGTTGGCCCCATGTGCATCCGCGATACGCTGCAGCGCAGGCTCATCGAGCACTTTGCCAACAGCGAGCGGCATAAAGGCCGTCACTTTGATGCCAAACTTCTCGCAGTGCTGCACTAAGCGGCGATTTTGCAGAAACGGGTGAACCTCGATCTGGTTTGTAAAGATCTCTCCCGCACCTAAGATATCCACCGCTTCATCCAGCTGAGCAATGGTAAAGTTCGACACGCCGATATGGTGCGCTTTGCCCGCCTGTTTCACTTCTTTTAAGGCGGTTAAGTAGTCTGCCATGGGCACTGCATCATCCGGCGACGGCCAGTGGATAAGCAGCAGGTCTACATAATCGGTGCCCAGCTTTTCCAGGCTTTCATCGACGCTGGCCTTCAGCGCGGCGGGTTCGAGCTTGTCGAACCACACTTTCGTGGTCAGAAAAATCTCTTCACGGGGAACACCGCTAGAGGCAATCGCTTTGCCAACGCCCGCTTCGTTATCGTAAAACTGAGCGGTATCGATATGGCGGTAACCTGCCTCCAGGGCCGCGTGTATGCTCTTCGTTAACGTATCGCCTTCCAAACGAAAAGTACCAAAACCGGGGTTCGGAGCGTCGTTGTGCATCCCTTCTCTCCTTTGCTTCATTTGATAGCGTGTTAATGAATATGGGGAGAGCACTCTGGGACTTCAACCCTGGCTTTTAACATTTTCTCGTAAAAAAACGACATCCCGCCATCAGGCCTGCTGGCAAGGCAGCGCTTTTGCGCCCGTCGCAGCGGGGCTATGGGCCACCATACTGACCACACTGCCCACCATGATGAGGCAGGGCGATGGCAGCGGCTGTGCGGCGAGGCGCTCGTGCATATCGGCCAACGTGCCCACTAGGGACTGCTGCTCCGGCTGGCTGGCGTTGGCCACCAGCATGATAGGCCACGTATCGGGCAGGCCCGCTTGGCGCAGGCCGTGGCAAATGGCGGCCACTTTTGAGAGCCCCATGTAGAACACCAGGGTCTCGTCTTGACGCGCCAGCGACGCCCAGTCCGGCATGCCGCCCTCCCGACATAGCTGCGCCGTAATAAAACGCACCTGCTGGGCGTGACCACGATCGGTAAGCGGGATTCCCATTCCTGCCGCTGCGGCGGAGGCAGCGGTAATACCCGGCACAATCTCGGCGGGCAGCTCGGCCTCAGCCAGAGCCGCTAGCTCTTCGCCCATGCGCCCAAACACGCCAGGATCGCCGCCCTTCAAGCGCACTACCGATTTGCCTGCCTGGGCCAGGGAGACAATCAGCGCACCAATTTCTGCCTGAGGCATGCTGTGGTGGCCGCTGGCTTTGCCAACATAGTAGCGCTCGGTGCCCGGAGGAATGAGCCCTAGCACTTCGTCTCCAACAAGGCGGTCATACACCACTGCGTCTGCCTGCATCAGCAACCGTGCGGCTTTCAGCGTCAGCAGCTCCACATCGCCGCTGCCCGCGCCGACCAAATAGACGGTGCCCGGCTGGCACTCACCGCTTAGCGGCAAGCGCAAGCGCGTGGCGGTATCGCGACTAAATGGCGCCCACGCCCGCTGACCCAAGCGCCACAGCACTTCAGGCCACTTCTGTGTTAGCTGTTTGCTTAGCGCGCGCATGGGGCCGCTCCTCTTCAAGTATCGCTTTTAGTTCGGGTAGGCAGCTGCCGCACTGGGTGCCGCAGGCTAGTCGTGCGCCTAACGCTTCTACGCTGGTATCGCCCGCATGAATCGCTTTCACAATGCTGGCTTGGCCAACCTGGTGGCAGCTGCACACCACCGGGCCGGTATCGACAGCGCCATCATCGCACCCGGCCAGCAGGCGTCTACGGTGCTGTGTCTCCAGGGTAGCCTCCTTGAAGCGCGCTTCAAGCCAGGCAAGCCCAGGCAGTTCGTCGGGTGGCCCCACCATCAACCACCAGCGCAGCCCCCCGTTCACGACTCCCGCTGCGCGCAGCCTACCCGTTGTCGGGTCGTCACACCACAAAGAGACAGGCACGCCGCACCACGCCTCCACCTGCGCCAGCCAATCCTTGACCGGCTGGCTATCCGCTAGCTGCCAACGGGTGCAGCTTGCCATCGGAATGCGTGCCCAGTAGTCGCTGCGACACCAGGGCGATGGTGGCGTATCCAATTCGTTGGCTAGCAGCAGCGTCGCCTGCCAAGCAACGGAAAGTTTGCCCACCGCCACCGCCCCCTGCTTGGCTTCCGGCTGCCCGGAGAGCGGGTCGGTATACCCTTGAATCAATGCGCCGCTGCGGCCCTGCTTGGTAAAGCAGTCGGTCCAGTGCATCGGCACGAACACTTCGCCTCGGCGCTGGGCGTTGGAAACCCGCACCCGCCCACGGTACTCCCCGGCGGCAGCGGTCAACGTCGCCAAGCCCTGATCCGTTAAGCCTGCCTGAGCCGCATCGTCTGGGTGCAGCTCAATGAACGGTTCGGCGCGGTGGTTCATCAAGCGCGGCGCACGGGCGGTACGCGTCATGGTATGCCACTGATCCCGCACGCGACCGGTATTCAAGCGCAGCGGGTAGTCGTCGCTCAGCGGCTGCGCCGGTGGGCGCGGAATAATCGGAAGCAGTTTGGCTCGGCCATTCGCCGTAGCAAACCGGCCATCTTCGAACAGCCTTGCCGTGCCGCGAGGAGCCTGCTGAGTCACGGGCCACTGGATCGGTGCGAGCGCATCATAAGCCGCTTGGCCCAGGCCTACCAGCCCTGAGATATCGAACAGCCGCTGGGTCTCGCCGCTATTCTCATAGCCAGAGAGGCGTGCGTGCTCATCGAAAATCTCCCACGGGTGGGTGTAATCGAAGGCTTCCCCCACGCCCAAGCGTTTTGCCACTTCACAGAGTATCCACCAGTCGTGCTTCGCTTCGCCAGGAGGAGGCAGCATCCCCCGCTGGCGGGAAATTCGCCGCTCTGAGTTGGTCACCGTGCCATCTTTCTCCGACCAACCCGACGCGGGCAGCACGATATCCGCAAAGGGCAGCAGGTCAGTATTGGCAACGCACTCCGAGACAATTACCAGCGGGCATTTTGCCAACGCCCGGCGCACTTTCTCCCCGTCCGGCATGCTTACCGCTGGATTGGTCGCCATCACCCACAGGGCGGTAATCTCGCCGCGCTCGATGGCATCAAAGAGTTCTACCGCCTTGTAACCTGGGGCGTCAGGCAGTGCCGGAGTTAAATGCTTTGTAGCCCAGAAGCGGCTAACTAACTCGCGAGCGCCCGGCGTGTGGTAATCCATATGCGCCGCCAGCTGATTGGCCAGCCCGCCCACTTCTCGCCCGCCCATGGCGTTGGGCTGGCCGGTGATCGAAAACGGCCCCGCCCCCGGCAGGCCGATTTTCCCGCCCGCTAGGTGGCAGTTGATGATCGCGTTGCACTTATCGGTACCGCTAGAGGATTGATTCACCCCCTGAGAGTAGAGCGTGACCACGTGGAGCTGGCTGGCAAACCAGTAATAGAAGGTTTCCAGGCGTTCAGGATCCACATCACATTCGCGAGCAACGGCTTCCACGCTGCCTGCACTCTGCTTGGCAGCGCCCAACGCGTCGTCTAACCCCTCGGTGTGGCGTTCTAAGTACACGGCATCCAATCGGTTATGGTCGTCCATCCACGCCAGCAGCCCGTTGAACAGGTACGCATCGCTACCCGGACGAATACCCAGGTAAAGATCGGCCATTTCACAGGTGTCGGTCACGCGGGGGTCGATCACCACGACCCGCATCAACGGGTTGCGCTCTTTGGCTATCTTCAAACGCTGATAGAGCACCGGATGATTCCAGGCAAGGTTGGACCCCACCAGCACCACCAGTTCCGCTTCTTCGAGGTCTTCATAGCTGCAGGGTACCGCATCGGCCCCAAAGGCGCGTTTATAGCCCGCCACGGCGGACGCCATGCAGAGCCGCGAGTTGGTATCCAGGTGAGGGGTGCCCAAAAAACCCTTAAACAGCTTGTTGGCAACGTAATAATCTTCGGTTAATAATTGGCCAGATAAATATGCCGCCACCGACTGCTGGCCATGGGCACTGCGCTGCGCCTGCAAGCGTTCGGCGGTGGTGGTGAGCGCCTGCTCCCAAGAGACCTCCTGGCCGTCCACGCGCGGCTTCAGCAAGCGCCCCTGCTCGCCCAAGGTTTCGTGCAGCGCGGTGCCTTTTACGCACAGGCGGCCATAGTTGGCTGGGTGCTCGCGGTCTCCCTCGACGGCGATGAGCTGCCCGTTCTCCAGCGTGGCGGTAACGCCGCAGCCGACGCCGCAGTAGGGGCAGGTGGTTCGGGCGAGCCGATTGGCCTGTGGCATGGCAGTTTCCTCCGGCGTTAAAAAGCAAAAAGCGCCCAAGCCAGCCTCGAAAGAAGCCTGCCTGGACGCCGTTGTCTCAGGGGCACCGCTTACCGGGTGCCGTACTCATCAGTGATTTGCTGCAGTTGGTATTATTCGACGCAATTAGTCGTTGTGATCGTTATGGGCAAAGACCCTGCACTGAGCCGTTGTTGCTTGTTACCAGAATAACTGCAAACCCTGCGCCCACGCTGCGCTAAAATCATTAAATCATTTAATAAACAATCATTTAAAAACGCACTCTGCATTTCTACTTTTCGCGAAAGGCATGCCCTTTGTCGAATAAGCGGTTGAAGAGAGTGCATTAACCGCCGCTTAAGCACCAAAGTGGGGCAAGCCTAGCTAACCATGAGCGGCCTGCCGCCTCCTCAAAAACGCTTAATACGCTGATTAGGCTGAATTAAACCCACCGACGGCAAAAGCTGGCGGGCTTTTTGCTCACCATAAGATAAGACAGTTCGGCAGCCAACGGTGGTTGCTGTGCGTTATCAACGACGCCAACGGGCAACGACGCCCCTGATACTCCCTTCTTGAAAGGGCTGTGTCAGGGGCGTTTTTTATTTGCTGAACATTACGTTTCAACCACAGGAGCTACCTATGGAAACCGCTTCCCGGTGCTCACCGAACGAACACCTTGTCATTATCGGTAACGGCATGGCTTGCCACCGACTACTTGAAGCGCTGGTGAAACATTCGCAGCGCCCCCGCCGTATCACAGTGGTGGGTGAGGAGCCGGTACCTGCCTATAACCGCATTTTGCTCTCTCCTTTACTGGCGGGCGAACTGGCGCCTGAGGCGCTCACTCTGCAAGACGCCGCCTGGTACGCTGATAACGACATCACACTGACGCTTGGCGACCGCGTGACCTCCATTGACCGCGAACGCCGCCTGCTTATTACTCATCGCGGCGACACCTTAAGCTATGACAGATTAGTGATAGCCACTGGTTCGCGCCCCACGCTGCCAGCGGTGCCTGGCATCACGCTTGACGGTGTTCACACGTTTCGTGACCTGCGCGATGCCGACGCCTTGAAAACCATTGCTCAGCAAGGCGGCAACGCCGTGGTGATTGGCGGCGGCTTACTTGGATTGGAAGCCGCTGAAGGGCTGCGCAAACGGGGCGGTAGCGCGCTCACCGTCAGCGTTCTGCAGCGCAGCGGGCGGTTGATGAATCGCCAGCTAGACACCACCGCCGCCCAATTGCTGGAAGCCACGCTGCGCGAGCGCGGCATCATCATTGAAACCGGCGCATCGCTTGCTGCCTTGGAAGATAACGGCCACGGGCAGGTGCAGTCGGTCACACTGAGCGATGGCCGGAAGCTAGCTGCCGACAGCGTGATTGTGGCGGCGGGTATTACCCCCAATGCGGAGCTAGGCCAGCAAAGCGGGCTTATGTTTGACCGCGCCATTGTGGTGGATGGGCACCTCACCACCTCAGACGACCACATTTATGCGCTGGGCGAATGCTGCCAGTTCGAGCAGCACACTTACGGGCTGGTGGAACCCATTTGGCGGCAGGTGGAGGTGCTTGCTGCCGTGCTGTGTGGTGAAACGCCAGCGGCGTATCAAGAAGCCCCCACGGCCACCAAACTCAAGGTCAGCGGTGTCAGCCTGTTTGCCTTTGGCCCCACCGAGGCCGCCGCCAAGCACGAAGAGCTTCGCTACCAAGACCCGGAAACCGGCGACTACTGCCGCCTGCTGCTCCATCAAGGCCGCCTCATCGGCGCGGTGCTGTATGGCGATACCCGCCACGGCCCCTGGTATTTCGAGCAGGCGCTGGCCGCGACCGACTTAACCGCGTGCCGCCACCTGTTGCTGTTTGGCGCAACCGATGCCCAAACAGCGCTCGACAACCATTTCGACACCCTGTCATCCCCTTTATCTCTCACCCGTGAGGCGGCTTAGCTATGGTGAATCACACAATGTCTACTCCAACCACGTCTTCCAACACGCAAAAGTTGATCATTGTCGGCAACGGCATGGTCGGCCACCATTTTGCCGAGCAGCTCGTGGAAAGCGGCGCGCTGGCTGGGTTTGAGGTGACGATGTTTGGCGAAGAGCGCCACCGCGCCTACGATCGCGTGCACTTATCCGAGTACTTTAGCGGCCGCGATGCGGAGTCACTGGCGCTGTGCGACGCCGATTACTACCACACCCACGGCATTCAACTACGCAGCGGCGAAGCGGTCACCGCGATTGACCGCGAACAGCAGCTGGTAGTGACCGAACAAGGCCACTACGCCTATGACAAGCTCGTGCTGGCTACCGGCTCCTTTCCCTTTGTGCCGCCCATTCCCGGCAACGACAGCGAAGGCTGCTTGGTCTACCGTACGTTGGATGACTTGGATGCCATTCAGGCAGCGGCCAAAAACGCCACAAACGGCGTGGTGGTCGGTGGCGGCTTGCTCGGTTTGGAAGCCGCCAACGCGCTGCGCGGGCTGAACCTGGACACCGCCGTGGTGGAGTTCGCCCCGCGCCTGATGCCCATGCAGGTAGATAGCGAAGGCGGCGAACTGCTGAAAGAGAAAATCGAAGCTCTCGGCGTTCAGGTACTCACCGAGCGGGCCACCCAGCGTATCGAACCCGGCGACACCAGCCGCCTGCGGATGGTCTTCCAAGACGACAAAGTGCTGGAAACCGACCTGATCGTCTTCTCCGCCGGTATTCGCCCGCAAGATACCCTCGCCCGGGAGTGCGGCTTGACCATTGGCGAGCGCGGCGGCGTGGTGATCGATGACCAGTGCCACACCAACGACCCGAATATCCTCGCCATCGGCGAAGTAGCGCTGTGGAATCAGAGTATCTTTGGCCTCGTGGCGCCTGGCTACCAAATGGCCAAAACGGCCGTCGCCACGCTGACGGGGGGCAATATTTGTTTTAGCGGCGCCGATATGAGCACCAAACTAAAACTGCTGGGCGTGGATGTCGGTTCCATTGGCGATGCCCACGGCAATCAAAATCCTGGCGCCCGCATGTTCCGCTACCTCGACCCGCTCACCCAGGTCTACCGCAAACTGGTCGTCACCAGCGACGGTAAGAAGCTGCTGGGGGCCATGCTGGTGGGCGATAACAGTGTGTATGACACGCTGTTGCAGTACTACGCCAACGGCATCGAGCTTCCCCAAGAGCCCGCATCGCTCATTCTGCCACAACAAAGCGGTGCCGCCCCGGCGCTGGGGCCGGATGCCTTGCCGGAAACGGCGATGATCTGCTCCTGCCACAACGTGACGAAAGGCAGCATCTGCAGTGCCATCGACGCGGGCGCGGCGGACCTTGGCAGCGTTAAAGGCGCGACCAAAGCCAGCACCGGCTGCGGCGGCTGCGCGGCGCTGCTCAAAAGCGTGGTGGATCACGAATTGGAAGCCCGTGGCGTCGAAGTGGATAAATCGATCTGCGAGCACTTCGCCCATACCCGCCAAGGGCTTTACGACATCGTACGTGTCGAAGGAATCAAGACATTCAGCGAGCTAATGGAGAAGCACGGCAATGCCGAGACGCATCGCCTCGGCTGCGATATCTGCAAACCGGCGGTGGCCTCGATTCTCGCCTCCTGCTTCAACGAACCCATCACCGACGCCGCCCACGTGCCGCTGCAGGACACCAACGACACCTTCATGGCCAATATGCAAAAAAACGGCACCTACTCAGTAGTGCCGCGCATTGCGGGAGGTGAAATTACCCCCGACAAGCTAGTGGTGCTAGGGCAAGTGGCCCAGAAGTATCAGCTCTACACCAAGATTACCGGCGGCCAGCGCATCGACCTGTTCGGCGCACGGCTGGAAGACCTGCCGGCCATTTGGGGCGAACTAATTGAAGCAGGCTTTGAGACCGGCCACGCCTACGGCAAGTCGCTGCGCACGGTGAAATCCTGTGTGGGCAGCACCTGGTGCCGCTACGGCGTGCAGGACAGCGTGGGCATGGCGATTCAATTAGAGAACCGTTACAAAGGCCTGCGCGCGCCGCACAAGATCAAGTTTGGTGTTTCCGGCTGCACCCGCGAGTGCGCCGAAGCGCAGAGCAAAGACATTGGCATTATCGCCACCGAAAACGGCTGGAACCTCTACGTCTGCGGCAACGGCGGCATGCGTCCCCGCCATGCAGAACTCTTCGCCACCGATTTAGATGACGAGCAGCTCTACCGCACCATCGACCGCTTTTTGATGTTCTACGTACGCACCGCCGACCGCTTACAGCGCACCTCGGTATGGCGGGAAAACCTGGAAGGCGGCCTGAACTACCTGAAGGAGGTGATTCTGGAAGACAGCCTGGGTATCAACGATGAGCTGGAGCGCCAAATGCAGCACGTGGTGGATAGCTACCAGTGCGAGTGGGCCAACGCCATCAGCGACCCGGAAAAGCTCAAGCGCTTTAGAAGCTTTGTGAATGATGCGCGGCCCGACCCTTCCATCATCATGACTTCCGAGCGCGGCCAGCTGCGCCCTGCTTAACCCAGTGACCACCGAATCGAGGACGACCATGACCGCCACCGCACTTAAACCGACGAACCGCAACGACACTTGGCAGCCGCTCTGCACCAGAGCAGACCTCGTGCCCTTTTCCGGCGTTGCCGCTTGGCTGAACACACCGGAAGGCCCCGCCCAAGTGGCGCTGTTCTATTTGCCCGGCCACGCGCAAGAGCTCTATGCCCTGGACCACTTCGATCCTTTCTCGAAGGCCTATGTGATTGCCCGCGGCATCGTCGGCGATATCAAAGGCAGCCCCGTGGTGGCCTCTCCGCTCTACAAACAACACTTCCGCCTGGAAGATGGCCAATGCCTAGAGGAGGATGAAGTGCGTCTGCGCACTTGGCGCGTCGCCTTCAAAGGCGATGAGGTGTGGGTGGAAGGCTAGCCGAACGCTTGCTTCTACAACGCCACCTGCAATGCAAACAGCCGCGCCGCCTATCCAGGCGGCGCGGCTGTTTGAGAGTGAATGCTACTTATTGATCCAGAAACCGAATCAGCGCCTGATTGAACGCCTCGGGGTGAGTCGCATTAAGCCCATGCGGGCCACCCTCAATCACTTCTAGCGAAGCGTTGGGTAGAAGCTCGACGGCGCGCTTGCCGCTTACTTCCAGCGGTACGATACCGTCTGAATCCCCGTGTAGGACCAGCGTCGGAATGACAATCTTGGGTAAATCCTTGCGGAAGTCGGTGTAGCTAAACGCTTTGATACAGTCGTAGGTCGCTTTTGGCGAGGCGAACGCCGCAATATCGCGGTGATAAAGCCGGTTCGGTTCGCTGATCAGGTCGCTCTTGTCATTGGCGGTAAAGAAGCTCTTGGTGAAGTCATCCAAGAAGGCGATGCGGTCGCCCTTCACGCCTTCCAGGAACTGGTGAATCGTGGCATCGTCTAGGCCGCCTTCCGGGTTATCGTCGGTTTTATACAGATACGGCGGCACCGCCGCTGCCAACACCGCTTTATTAACACGCTCGGTGCCGTAGCTCGACAAATAGCGCGCGACTTCGCCGCCGCCCATGGAGAAGCCCACCAGGGTCGCGTCGTTGAGATCCAGCGCGTCCAGCAGCTTTTTCAAATCAGAAGCGAGAGTGTCGTAGTCGTAACCACCATCCGCTTGGGTCGAACGGCCAAAACCACGGCGGTCATAGGTCACCACCTTGTAGCCCGCCTCCACCAGCGCAGGCACCTGCTTTTCCCAAGAGCGGCCACTCAGCGGCCAACCGTGAATCAGAACGACCGGTTTTCCTGCCCCGTGAACCTCGTAATAAATCTCAACCGGTGTGCCCTGCTCAGTCCCTGCATTCAGAAATGGCATCGCATCAACCTCCTGGTTTGGCGTTTACGGAAAACGTCATTCAAGGCTAGTACAACGTGTTGTGAGCTACCAAACCACGCTACGAGGCCGGGGAGTATTCAAACACCCAGCAATCTTTAAGCTCCCCTTTCACCCGGGAGTAGCGAGACAATCGCTTTTGGGCAACAAACCCGCCTCTTGTCAGCACGCGCTGGGAGGCCATGTTGTTCACCGCAACCACCGCCGCCAACTGTGTGACGCCATATACGCAGCGGGCTTCCGTCAATAAGCGTTTTAGCGCGTGTTGTGCAATCCCCCGGCCGCCAGCGCTTCGCGCAATCCGGTACCCCACCCGCGCCTGATCATCGACAATATTGCGTAAATTCGCGCGCCCCACGATGACGCCCCGCTCACGGATGATGAGTGGATTCATCTTGCGCTGTGCGTTGAGCGCTAAACAATCGATGATGTGCTTAGCCACCCCTTGCGGCGTGTAAAAGCACTCCGGCCTAGCCTCGATATGCTGCTCGAACCACGCACGCTCTGCGCGTTCGAAACGCAGCAGCTCAACGGCATCTTCGGGCGTTAGCAAGTGAAAGGTGACGTCTTTGTCATGGCGCATCTCCACATCCCTCCTTGGGTGCAGCGCGGGGTTCACCCCTTAGCGGGGCATAAATCACTGACATTGCCTACCGTGATGTTGCTATGCTTGCCAGCCTCTTGATTCGGTAGGCATGGGAGCCATACGTTCGTGAAGACAGAATCCAGTACGTTAGCCTTTTCCGCCTTCATGGCGCTGCTCATTGGCTGTGCCGGTATCGTGGCCACCCTGGCCTCGAACTCCCAGGCCATCCTATTGGATGGCTTGTTCAATCTTATTTACTTTAGCGTAGCGCTGGTGACCATCAAGGTCAGCAAGCTTGCCAGCCGCCCAGATAGCGAGTCGTACCCCTTTGGCTACAGCTACTTCGAGTCGCTGGTTAATTTATGCAAAGGTTTGCTGATTTTAGGAGTATCGATCTTCGCGTTGGTGGATGCCGTGGCAGCACTGCTTACCGGTGGGCGAGAAATTTCAGCGGGGCTTGCGGTGATTTATGCGCTGTTTGCGACCGCCGCCTGCTCGCTGACCGCTTGGGTCATGCACCGCAGCCAGCGCCATGTCAGTAGCCCCTTGGTGGCCGCCGACAAACTAAACTGGCTGGTGAACAGCGTGATTTCTGGGGCCGTCCTGGCGGCTTTTTGCTTCGTGATGCTGTTTGAACGCCTCGGCTGGCGAGCTGTTTTGCCCTATGTGGATTCCGTATTGGTGATTGCAGTGGTGGTGCTCTGCCTGGGGGTACCCGTGCGCATGGCGTCGCAAGCGTTAAGAGAGCTGCTCAACAAAACCCCGGAAGAAGCCGTCGCTGAACCAGTGCGCCAAGCCGTTGCCCGTGGCCTTGCCGATATCGATACCCTGGAGGTGCGCGTGCGTATGGTACGCCCCGGCCGCCTGCTTTACGTTATCGTCCACGTGGTACTCCCCAAAGAGCTGCCCGAAGCGACCCTGGCGAACCAAGACGCGCTGCGTCAGCGCATCGATGAAGAAGTGCGCCGCTACTACTCGCCCGTGGTATGCGACGTGGTTTTCACCGCTGACAACCGCTGGGCAGCGCCCTCTTGTGGGCTGCTGGTGGAGAAGTCCGCTAGCTAACCCCTGACACGTAAAGAGCGGCTCGAAGGCCGCTCTTTACTCGCTTACCGGTCTACCGGTTTCTCTTCTTTTACCGGCCACACATCCTCATCCACCAGCTCTGGATTTTTAAGTATGGCGGGATCGAACAGAGGTTCCTCAATGCCCTGGCGACGCTGGCGCTCGTAATCCTTCAACACCGAGACCGCAATCGGGGCCATCAAGAGAATGGCAAACAGGTTGGTGGTGGCCATTAGCCCCATGGCTAGGTCGGCAAAGTCCCAGACCACGCTGAGTTCGGCAACGGAACCTAGCAATACCATGGCGAGGATAATGATCTTGAACACACCGACCGCTTTTTTGGCGTGGCGGCGGAACAGGTACTCAATGTTCACTGACGAGAACGAAAAGTTCGCCAGAATGGAGGTAAAGGCAAAGAACAGGATCGCGATGGCGATAAAGATCTCACCAAAGCCCCCCAGATGATCCACCATGGCATCCTGGGTCAACTGGATCCCTTCGATGCTCTCCCCCGGCGACTCGGACAGCAGCCGCTCGTACACACCGGAGAGCAGAATCACCACCGCTGTGCAGCTACAAATCACGATGGTATCGACAAAGACCCCAAAGGATTGCACCAGCCCTTGGGCCGCTGGGTGCTTCACGGTGGCCTGTGCTGCCGCATTGGGGGTCGAGCCCATACCGGCTTCGTTAGAGAAAAGACCGCGCTTGATGCCGTTTTCCATGGCGGCTTTGATGGCATAGCCTGCCGCGCCACCGACCGCCGGGCCTAAGCCAAAGGCGCTCATGACGATCAGTGACAGCATGTCGGGCACGGCGGAGAGGTTGGCAAACAGAATCCATAGCGCCACCAGCAGATAGGCAATCGCCATCACCGGCACGATCTTCTCGGCCGTACGTGCTACCGATTTCAGGCCGCCATAGATGACGACACCGGCCAGTGCCGCAATCACCACGCCGGTCACCCAGTTGGGAATGCCAAAGGCGCCGCTCATGCCCTGGGCAATGGTATTGGATTGCGCCGCATTGAACGCCAGCCCGTAGGCAATGATCAAGAACACCGCAAACAGCGACCCAAGCCAGCGCCAGCCCAGACAACGCTCAATATAGAACGCAGGACCACCGCGAAAGACGCCATCTTCGTTGCGATGCTTATAGACCTGGGCCAGCGTCGATTCGATAAACGAGGTCGCAAACCCTACCAGAGCCGTCACCCACATCCAAAAAATCGCCCCTGGCCCGCCGATCCACAGCGCTAAAGCAACCCCCGCCAAATTACCGGTTCCGACCCGTGCAGCCATGGAGGTCGCGAATGCTTGAAAACCACTAATGCCATCCCCTGCCCCGCGGGCGGTAAAGGTCACGTGGGCCATGTGCCGAAACAGTCGAAACTGCATCCCGCGCGTCATGATCGTGAACAGCAGGCCTGCACCCAGCAACAGGTACACCAGAATGTAGCTCCAGATAAAGTTGCTGACGGGCATCATGACCGCATATAAACCATCACGAAGTGGCCCTAGCACCGTTTCTAATATTTCCATCGCCTATCACTCCCTGTGGTTGTATGAGCAACTATTATCGTCACAGGTAGGAGTGTAGCTAGGTTATAGACCAGCGCGTTATTTCAGCCCTTATTCGCCCACCGTGACTACCCAATCAGGTCGAAACAGCGGCGGCGAAAACTCCTCTGGATAACCGCCCGGATTGGCGATAACGCGCGTGCCGCTGTGCCGTGTATCTACCGGCTCGTGAACGTGGCCGTGAATCCACAAATCCATCTTGCCCATCAGCTGCGCGAGGTGGGAGGCAAAGGCGGGCGAGAGCGCGTCGCCTATGTACTGCTCGGGAATGCAACCGTGCAGTGGGGCATGATGGCTCACCACGACGCGGGGGCCATCGACAGGCTGTTGAAGCTCGCGACTCAACCACTCCAGCGCCTCACGGTGCATCTCTTGGCTGGCTTGGGGCGTGAATACTTGGCCGGGAGCCGTGGTAATGATGCGAAAATCGGGCATGTAGCGCAGCGCTTTCGCTTCGGTATCTAAGGGGTTTCGGGTAGGGTCGTCGGCATAGAGCGCAAAGTCCGTCCAGAGTGTCGTGCCGTAAAAGCGTACTCCGCCAATGGTCACGCTACGATTATCCAGCAGCTCAATATCATGCCGAGCGGCTTCTAGCGCTAACTCTTGGCGCAGCAGCGGCATGCAGGTGCCGTAGAACTCATGGTTACCCGGCACGTAGAGAATCGGCAGGTCGGGAAACTGCTGCCGCGCCCATGCCAGCCCCTCTGCTCTGCGATGAATATCCCCAGCTAATACCACCACATCCGCCTCCGCAGGCGGCAGTTCGCGGTGTCCGTCAAAGTGTTCTAAATGAAGATCGGATAAGACTCTTATGCGCATAGAACGTCTCTCATGGTACTCACACGAGCCTGGGCTTGAGCCATTAATAGGCAAGGCGAGCGATAAATTGGCGGGCAAACTCGACCACCACGGCTTCGGCTTCCCGGTGAGGAATATGACCGATGCCGGGCAGCATTTCGCAGTGAGCGGGGCCTTGGGTATAGCGGGCAATACGCTCAGGCTGACGATGAGACCCGTACTCGTCTTTTTCGCCATGCAGCACGAGTGTCGGGCACTGTACTTGTTCAAGCGCAGGGATGAGTGACCACTCTGCAAACGCGGGGCTTAGCCATGTGTCCACCCAGGCGTTGAGTACCCAGCGGGCTTTGTCGCCGTGGTGCCTAGCCAGCTTGGCGAACTGTTCCGGCGCCTGAAAGGCAACGTTTGCCTCCTTGATCCCCTGCCGTGTGCGGTTTTCGTTAAACGCTTGGGCAGCAATGGTTATCAGCCCTTGGCACTGATCCGGGTAACCCCCAGCACAGTGCACCGCCATGCAGCCCCCAACGCTATGGCCCAGAGCGATAAAGCGTGTGATTTGGTAGGCCTCGCGCAGTGCAGCAAAGCTCCCCGTGGGTTCATCGTCGATAAAACTGAGCGGCAGAGACGTTGGGTACGCATCGGAGCGGCCAAAGCCAAGCCGGTCGTAAGCAATAACCCGTTGCCGCGTTGCGGCGCAGAGCGCCGCGGGAAAGCTGCGCCATAGATCTACACAGCCAAGGGAGTCGTGAAACAGCACAATAGGGACATCCGAACGAGTGCTGCCTGATTCCCAAGTCCGCGTAAATATTCGACCACTGGTTGTATTCACCCAGCGGTCATGGTGATGAATGGCGGGCGTTTGCGTCATAGCATTGCTCTTAATGTTGTCAGTTTGTCATGAGCCACTGCCAACATAGCATGCGACAAGCCGCTAGCGTTTTAAGAAGTTACTTTTGACTAAGTGAACCACCTCGTCCATGCGCCCGCTCAACACGGCTTTAGCGGAGTAGAGCGCTGTTGAAGCGACCTGCCCGGCCTCTACCTTAGGAGGCATCACCAGCTCCATGGGGTTCACCACCACATCTAATAAGGCAGGCCCCGGCTGGGCAAGCCACTGGCTAATCGCGACATCCAGTTCGGCCTCCTGCTCGACCCGGCGACCCCATAACCCCATGGCGGTGGCGACTTCGCCAAAGTTGGGGTTTTTAAGCTCCGTGTAAGCATCGAGCAACCCTTCTACTTTTTGCTCTAATTCCACGAAGCTTAGAGAGCTGTTGTTATACACCACGATTTTTAGCGGAATTTGCTGCTGCACTAAGGTTAATAAATCCCCCATCAGCATGGTTAACCCGCCATCTCCGCACATGGCAATCACTTGGCGGTGGGGATACGCCAACTGAATCCCCAACGCCTGGGGATACGCATTGGCCATGGTGCCGTGCTGCAAACTCGCCAGGGTGCGCCGCTGCTGGGAGGCACGAATATGGCGCAGCATCCATACGTTGACGCTGCCGGTATCAGCCGTAAAAAAGGCATTCTCCGCCGCGTGGCGGTCAATGGCCAACGTCAGCTCTTGTGGGTGAATCACTTGGCTATCGCGGCTTTGATGGGCCGATTTTTCCAACGACTTGGCGTAGCGCTTGCGACACTTATCTAGCCAGTGGCTGCGCGTATTCTCCTTAACAACTTGACTGAGCGCCTCGCAGGTATCCCGCGTGCTGCCGACGATGCCCACGTCTACCGGGTAACGTTTGCCGATATGCGTTGGGTCTTGGTCTACCTGAATAATCGTCGCACGCTCTGGGTAGAACTGGCTAAACGCAAAATTGCAGCCGAGTAGCAGCAAGGTGTCGCACTCGGCCACTGCGTGATAGCCGCCTTCCAGGCCATACACGCCCGTCATGCCAACGTGATAGGGGTTGTCATGCTCTATGAAATCCTTCGCCCGAGAGGTCCAGGCAATCGGGGCCTGCAGTTTCTCCGCTAAGGCGATCACCTGCTCCCGCGCATCCTCGCAGCCAGCGCCGGCAAAAATGGTGATGTTGCCACCTTTATTGAGCTGCTCGACGGCGGGCACCAGCGCTTGTGCCGTTGGCCGTAGCGAGTAGCTAAACCGATGCGTGCGATAGCCCAACTGATTATCCGGCGTTTGCGTCATCACATCACCCGGTACGATCAGCACCGCAACGCCGCGCTTGGCGAGCGCCGCCTGGGCGGCTAGCGCGGCCATACGGCGCGCCTGCTCGGCAGAGACAACGGTTTCACAAAACACGCTGTACTGTTTGAAAATGGCGCTTTGGTCGACTTCCTGGGGAAATTGGCTACCGGTATCACTAAGCCCAATTTGCGAGGCGATGAGCACCACGGGAGAGCCATTACGGTGAGCATCAAACAGCCCGTTCACAAAATGCAGGCTACCGGGGCCGCAGGAACCTGCGCATAGCGCTAGTTCCTGGGTCATATACGCCTCGCCACCGGCTGCAAAACCACCCACTTCTTCGTGACGGTCGCCAATCCACTGGATATCGCTTTGCCGTAACGCGTCCGTAAAGTGGTTCAGCGTATCGCCCACGACACCATAGCAGCGCTTGGCACCTGCGCTTTGCAGTGTTTCGACGATGATCTCGGCAACGTTTGCGCTCATGTGCGACTCCTTTCGCAGGGAAATGACAATTCAGCCTACCTAGCCTAGCCCGAGACGCGCCACTTTGCCGAACGTCAGGGGAACGCCTATTGATGCTGCAACGCAACATCAATAGGCCTACACTGTTAAGGGCGTCCCACAGGAGGACCTTGCCATGATCGTCACCCACCTCACCCCGCCTGTCAGCGATGACGTGCTGGCATTCTGGCACTGCCAGGCACAGTGGCTACGCGCTGCCAATGATGCCATCGCCGATTTTTACGGCTAGCTAGGGCTTTTTGCGTCGGTTTCCATCTCGTTAGACGAAAAGATAACCCCCAAGCCGACATACTATGTCGGCTTTTTTGTATTATGAAAATCTTTTCCATTCAACAAGCTAGCACAACAGGCGCCCCTCTCACGACGATTTGTAAGCTATTTCTTACGCGCAATGGCAGATCACTTACATCTTTTGGGCTAGTCACGCCGGAGGAAAGCGCCTAATATTCATATCACAGCTATTTTACTGCATTGCACAACGCAAGCTGTGTATAACAAAAACGATTCCTCTCCCCCTGTACCAGGAGTGTTCGCCATGAAAGATGCCACGTCTCAAAAATCGGCCATGGAAGTCGATGTGATGGAAGTATGGGCAAAACGTGCTCAGCAGCAGCGCGCTGCGTTCGATGCCCTCGCCGCCTACATGCGCCAGCAATAAGGCGCTTCCCGCGTCTCGGTCAATGCGCTTTGGCCGTTGACCGAGATGCGGGACATCTACTCCCACCCTCCTTCTTCGTCTGGCTGCTGTCCTAGCTGCGCCAAATACGTCTCTTGCAAGATGTACATGCGCTTTACATCACGGTATTTGCCGTTGATGAAGAACTCCTGTACCAAGTGCCCCTCTTCGATGAACCCGCTCTCTTCATAGAGATGAATCGCTTTGACGTTCTGCACTGCGACGATCAAGTAGACCTTATGCAGATTCAAAATCGTGAAGGAGTAGTGTAGTGCCTGACGAATCAGTGAGCGCGCAAACCCTTTCCCCTGGTGCTCGGGCGTTATGATGATCTGAAACTCGGCACTGCGATGGATGTAATCGATTTCGATCAGCTCCACCAAGCCAATCGCGTTACCGGCGCTGTCCTCGGCCACGAAGCGCCGCTCGGCGTTGTCGTGGATGTGCTTGTTGTACAGCTCTTCGAGTTCATCGAAGGATTCGTAAGGCTCCTCAAACCAGTAAGACATGATGCTCTGGTTGTTATTGAGTTCATGGACGAAGCGCAAATCATTGCGCTCCAGGGCACGAAGGAACAGGGCGGGACTCATGACAAACACTCACTTATTCATCAAACGATGCGATACGGCAGGAAGGTCATCTTAACGACGAGTACGAACGCATGAGAGGCGTTCGTACTCGTAGTGTAGCGTCTTATCAGCGACGCGTTGATGCCCGTGGGCGCTAGCGCTGAAATGAGAACAGCGCGCGCAAAGGGTGATCGCGCCCTTCGATCAACGCCCGCAGCAGTTGGGCACCTATCATACTGTAAGTAATCCCGTTTCCCCCGTACGCCATGGCGAAATGAACCCTTAGCCCCAGCGCCTCATGAGGTCCGAAATAGGGCAAGCCGTCGTCGGTTTCCGCGAACGTGCCGCCCCAGCAAAACGTCGGATTGATCTCAAGGTCCGGCCAGAGCGCCTCTACCTTGGCCGCCAGCGTTCGCGCTTTTTCCATCACCCGGGCGTCGCGGCGCTCGGCGATGTCTTCATCGTCATCCTCTCCGCCGATCAATAGTCGCCCCTCCTGAGTAGAACGCAGATAAAGATACGGCCGCGCAGACTCCCACACCAGCGTGTGTCCCAGCTTGCCCATTACCTCGCGGGGTAAGGGGTCGGTCACGAACGCATAGCTGCTGCGATTGGCCGCCACGGGCTCCGGCAACCACGTTTGGCTTTCGTAACCGGCGGCGATGACGACTTGTTGGCTGCGTAGCGTCGCCCCATTGCGCAACACGACGCTCACTCCTTCGCCGTCCGGCGTTAGCTGCTCCACCTGGGTGCGATCAAACACCTGGCTGCCGCGTCGGACGACGTTTTCCAATAGGTGATACGCCATACGGTAAGGGTCGGCACGGGCGGCCAGCGAGGAGAGAATCGCCCCTGGCGCAGAAAAGCCGTAGTCCGCCTCGATCGTGCGCTTGTCCAGCCAAGCGACATCGAAGCCAAAGCGCTTGCGCATCGTAAGTTCAGCGCTCAAGGCAGCGACATCCGCCTCCTGACTCGCAAAGTAGAGGCTCTCCTGGCGGCTGAACGCGACGTTGCCCAACTCGGCAGCCAAGCGCTCCAGGGACACAATCGCCTCGGCACAGCCTCGATAAGCCATCACGGCATTGGCCTCACCGTACTGCTCGGCCAAATGCACCATATGGGTGTCTATTTCATACTGCAGCAGCGCCGTACTGGCGGCAGAGCTTCCCCAGCCAACGTCCCGCCGTTCGAGCACCGCTACGTGATGGCCGTGGCGGCTAAGCTCATCGGCGATCAAAGCACCGGTGATACCTCCACCAATGATCACTGTGTCTACATTGAGATCTTGAGTAAGCTGGGGAAACGGCGCTAACAAGCCATTTTTTACCGTCCAGAACGGATAACCACTTTTAAGATCCATCTTATTGCCTATGCTGGATTGCCATACGGTCAGACCGGGCAGATAAACGTTGGGTGTCGTGCCCATTAACCATAGTGGGTTATCGGCATCATGCCCTGTCCCACTCCCCAACCAGGAGTCGTTCGATGACGATTGATTTACGTAGCGATACGGTGACACGCCCTACCGCCGCCATGCGAGACGCCATGATGTCGGCGCCGCTGGGCGACGATGTGTGGGGCGACGACCCGACGGTGAATGCCTTTCAAGCCACGCTGGCCGAGCGTGCGGGCAAAGAAGCCGCGCTGCTATTCCCCAGCGGCACCCAGAGCAACCTGGTGGCTTTGATGGCCCACTGCGAGCGGGGTGATGAGTACATCGTTGGCCAGAGCGCCCACACCTATCGCTATGAAGGGGGCGGTGCCGCCGTGTTGGGCAGCATTCAACCGCAGCCGATCGAGAACGCCACAGACGGCAGCCTGCCACTCGAAAAAGTCGCTGCCGCCGTCAAAGCCGACGATTTTCACTTTGCCCGCACCCGGCTGCTCGCGTTGGAGAACACCATAGGCGGCAAGGTACTGCCTGCCGAGTACGTGCAGCAGGCCACCGCGCTGGCTCGAGAACATGGTCTGGCCACCCACCTAGACGGTGCCCGGCTCTTCAATGCCGCCGTCGCGACGGATACCTCACTCACGCAGCTCTGCCAGCCCTTCGACAGCGTATCGCTATGCTTTTCGAAAGGGTTAGGCACGCCGATGGGCTCGGCACTAGTGGGCTCTCAGGCATTGATCGACCGCGCCCGGCGCTGGCGTAAAGTAGTGGGAGGCGGAATGCGCCAGGCAGGTATTATTGCCGCCGCCTGCCAGCACGCGCTGGATCACCATGTAGCGGATTTGGCACACGATCACCGCCGTGCGGCCCACTTGGCGGAAGGCTTGGCCGTCTTTCCCGCCATTGAGGTGACCTCACAGGCCACCAATATGGTGTTTGTTCAGATCGACAAAGCGCATATCGCGCCGCTGGCCGCTTGGCTCAAGGAACATGGCGTGCTGATAGAGCTGCTCTACGCCACACGGATGGTAGTGCATCGTGATATCAGCGACAGCGATATTGAGCAGGTGCTGGGTATCATCAAGCGCTACTTCGATCAGGCGTAACGCGTCAATCAACCCCTACAACAGCGCCGAGCCGAGTGCGAGGTGCACCGCGATGGCGGCCATCATCAGGCCAATCAGCCCGTCGATGGTGCGCCATGCCGCAGGGCGGGAGAGCCAGGGCGACAGCGCCGCGCCGCCCCAGGCCAGCAAGCTGAACCAGAGAATTGACGCCGTTGACGCCCCGGCGACGAACACACCGGCGCTCTCCTGCTGGGCACCAATGGCGGGAATTAACAGCAGCGTATCGAGGTAGACTTGCGGGTTGAGCACCGTCACCGCCAGCGTCGCCAGTAACACGCCGCGCAGGCTACGCGCTTTGGCGCTGTTGGCTTTCAAGCCTTCGCGGCCGCTGGCAGCGCGCCATAGCGCTTGTGCCGCTAGCCAGCTCAAAAATAGCACGCCTACCCAGCGCATGGCTTCCATGGCATTGGGCATGGTGAGCAAAAACGCGCTGGCACCAAACATACCCGCCGTGAGCAGGATGATATCCGCGCTTATACACAGCCCCGCCGACCACCAGTGGTACTCGCGGCGAACGGCCAGCCCCAGCACGTAGGCGTTCTGCGCCCCAATCGCCATGATGATACCGCCGCAAACTACCAAACCCGTTAAGTAGCTTTCCCACATTGCCGTTCGCCTTCTGCTGGAGTGAAGATGGCGACAGGGTAAGGGAAGGCTCACATAACCAAAAATCATCTTGCTAATGGCGCATTAGCACAGCTTATAGCCGTCGTAGCCCCCACATGAAGTAGGCGCCGCCAATCAGCGAGGCCACCAAGCCTGCGGGAATCTCATACGGGAACATGATTTGACGGCCCACCCAGTCGGCCAACACCATCAACAGCATACCGATCAAGGCAGCGCCTACTAAGTGCTGGCGGGCGCGGGAGAAGCCCATTAGCCGGGCCATGTGCGGTGCCAATAAGCCAATGAAGGAGAGCGGCCCCACCACTAGCGTGGCGCAGGCGGTGAGCACAGCGACCAGCAGCAGTAGTGCTAGGCGCGCACGGTTCAGGCCAATGCCCAGCGAACGCGCTGTGGCGGTACCCAGCGGCATGATGTCTAGCCAGCGGGTGAACGGCAGCGATACCAACGCAAGCCCCGCCGCAATACTGCCTACGAGCAGCGCGCTGCCTACATCCACGTAATAAGTAGAGCCTGCCAGCCACGCAATAACCTGCTGGCCGCGCGGGTCACCGCCCGCCAGCAGCACGCTGCGCACCGCATCGAACAGCGCGCTAATCGCTACGCCGCTGAGCAGTAAACGCTCAGGCACAAAGCCACTCTTACGGTTGAGCGCTACCAGCACAAGCAGCGTCGCCAACGCCCCCAGCGTTCCTATCGCCACCAGCATGGCATTGCTGGGAGCGGGGAGCAGATAAATACCTAAAATCAGCGCGATGGCGCAGCCACCACTGATACCCAGCACTTCAGGGCTCGCCATGGGATTAGCCGAAAGGCGCTGCAGAATAGTGCCCGCTATTGCCAGCATCAAACCGCTGGCCGCTGCCGCCATTACGCGCGGAAAGCGCCACTCGATCACTCCCCAGTTCGTCGGGGCGATGATGCTCCAGCCGTTGGCCCCTTGCCCCACCAAATGGCCCACCACCATAGCTGCCACCAGCGCTAGCAGTAGCCCTATCGCTAACCGATGGGGCGCGGCGTGGCGCGTGATCACCACGCCGGTTGTCTGGGGAGGTCGGTCGCCCTGCAGTTTAAGGCGCGGAATTAACCACATCAGCAGCGGTGCGCCTAAGGCGCCCGTCACGGCCCCGGTGGGAATCAGCGTCGCCATCATGCCGGAAAAGCGCTGCAGTAAGAGGTCCGTGGTGGCCAACAGTACGGCGCCTAATAACGTCGACCAGAGCAAGCGCGCACGCAGCGTGCGTGCCCCCGCCATACGCACGATATTGGGAGCCGCTAAACCAATGAAGCCGATGATACCCACCACACTCACCACGCTGCCGGTGATGAAGACCGCCAGCCCTAAACCGGCAAAGCGCAAATGCTTCAGCGAAATCCCCAGGCTTTTGGCGCTGGCGTCGTCTAACTCCAAAACGGCCAAAGGACGCAGCAGCAGCCACGCCGCCAAGCCGCAAATGGCTAGCCTGGGAGCCAGCGACGCCACGCCATCCCAACCATTTTGCGCCAGGGAGCCAGCTCCCCAAATCAGCAGACCCGCCAGGGTTTCGTGATTGAACAACAGCAGGGCCGTCGAGAGCGCCCCCAGATAAAGATTGACCACCAACCCCGCCAGCACCACCGCAATGGGCGCCAACCCACGCCGCCACGAAAGTGCAAACACCAGCCCCATAGCGGCAGCGCCACCCAGCAATGCAATCCACTCACTGCCTATCGTAAGCACGCCGGGGGCCAATAGCGTAGCCGCCATCAACGCCAAGTTGGCGCCCGACGCCACGCCCAAGGTGGTGGGCGATGCCAGCGGGTTGCGGAGCACCTGCTGCATTAGCACCCCAGCCAGCGCTAGACCGCCACCGGCTAATAGCGCAATGGTAAAACGCGGCCACCAAGCAAAGTGCAGCAGCAGCTCATCGACGTTATCGAGCGTGGGAAACAGCAGCGCCTGAACGCTCTGCGCGATACCACCCTGCTGCTGAAGGCTCAGCCCCAGCAGCACCATCAACGGCAAGCTCAGCAGTAAGCAGATATGAGCGGGAGAACGGCGGCCCATCAGATGCATGACAATATCCCGTCAACGAGGACAGCGGAGGCACGGGCAGGCATTGTCATTGGCGTGACCTTGGCAATCGAGGAAACAGAAAATAAATCAAAGGGCGAGATTCTAAATGATAAGTATTCACACTACAATCTTGGCTCCGCCCATTACCGCTAAGTCTCGTTATGAAAGCAGCTCTCTCCTCTACACTGTTGCCCACTGCATGGCGCGACACTCCCCATCATTACGGTGTCGTCAGTCGTCTACTGCACTGGCTCACTGCGCTATTAGTGCTTACTCAGTTTTTTGTCGTGGTCATGTGGCGTGTGTTTGGCGAAACGAGCGTGACGTTAATGCTGTCACGGTTAGCGCCACACGGAGCGATTGGCCTACTGCTATTGGTCATCACCTTAGCGCGATTAGTCTGGTGGTTTAACCAGCGTGGTCAGCGGCCTCGGCAGCTGCGCACGTTACGTGGCCGGCTGGCTAGCGCCGTGCATGGCTTGTTTATGTGCTGTTGATGCTGATTTCCAGTCTTGGATTAATCAGAAACTACGCCGGCGGCTGGCCACTCAAGGTCTATGGTATTGAGGTGATTCCTGGTGCAGAAAACAACCTCCCAGCGCTTATGCTCCCTGCCGACCTGCTGCACAGCCCGCTCTCTTGGTTACTGCTCCTGCTGGTCGTCGGGCATATCGTGCACCAACGCTTGCCGTTGATGACAAAAATAAGCGGCCGGTCACGGAAAAATTTCTAAATGATAACTATTAGCGATACAATGCACTTTTCATTCGCGCGACGTCCGCTTGGCCAGGAGTGACGCATGTTTAACGTTCAGGGTGCCACTTTCGCCATCAACGGCAAGCCCCTTCTTCAACCGATTTACCATACTTTTGAAGAAGGCAAGGTGTATGGCCTGATTGGCCATAACGGCTCTGGCAAATCGACGCTGATCAAGCTGCTGGCGCAGCAGCAGCCCGTCAGTGAAGGCGATATTCATTTTGATGAACGCCCTTTGCAGGCGTGGGGGCATCGTGAGTTTGCCCGTCAAGTTGCCTACCTGCCCCAGCATCTACCCAGTGCCGAAAATCTCACCGGACGCGAGCTGGTGGCGTTTGGGCGTTACCCCTGGCACGGTCTACTAGGTCGCCATAATCAAACAGACAAAGAGGCGATTGAGCGGGCGATTGCCCTCACCCACACGGAAGCCTTCGCCGACCGCTTGGTAGATACGCTTTCAGGCGGTGAACGCCAACGGGTGTGGCTCGCCATGCTGATCGCCCAAGGCAGCCGTTTTTTACTGCTGGATGAGCCGCTCGCAGCGCTGGATATCGCCCACCAAATGGAGGTATTGGCGCTGATTCGTAAGCTCTGCGACGAGCTGAATCTGGGCGTGATCATCGTGCTTCACGACATCAACATGGCCTCGCGCTACTGCGATGAGCTCATGGCGCTTCACAGCGGCCGCCTGCTGGCCCACGGCAAGCCCGATGCTCTGATGCAAAACGACACGTTGGAAGCCATTTACGGGCTACCCATGCAGGTCATGCAGCATCCAAACGGCGGGCACCGCATAGCCGTGGCGCAATAATGGCCACGGCTGGAAGACGAGTCGTTCTCAATTAACTCTTCAACTGATAAGCATTATCGCTTATGCTGGCGCTCTACCCACGTGCGCTTATCACGTCTTGGAGTTCGGTTATGCCTCTCGCCTTGCGCCAGCCCGACACCGCCCTGCCACTGTCTCTTGCTGATTGCTATCAGGGGCCGCTTGAGCACTTTACGCCGCCATTGATCGGTGGTGCGGTGCCGCATGGGGCTATCAAGGCATCTCGTTGGCGCAACGCTGCGCTGCTCGAAGAGGATATGGCGTGCTACGCCAGCTGCTACCCCGGCGGAGATAAGCGAGCCATTGCCTCGCTCTGGTCGAAGTGGCACTTCAGCACCGTTACGGTTCCCACGCTGACGGCTCATCTGCTGCTGAACCGCGACCTACCCGTCGGGCTCGACGATCTCTATGTGATCCAAAATGAAGAAGGCTGCGCTCAAGGGCTTTGGCTGCCCCATGAAGGCGAGCGCTTTACAACGCAGGACACCACCGAGCGCTTTACCACGCTCATCGAGCAGCACTGGGCACCGCTCATCGAGCGTCTCTCGGCCATTTCTGGAGCCGCACCACGGGTATTTTGGAGCAACGCAGGTGGCTACGTGGATTACTACGTTAACGCCCTAGCCGCGCATCCTTTGGTTAACCAAGAAGCCCTGGCCGCCACGCGCGCGCTGCTGGAATCGCGCACCCTCAACGGGCAGCGCAACCCGCTATTCGAGCCAGTGCGTACGTATCAGCCCAGCGGCAGTGAAGAGGTCAAGCGGGTGCGCAAGCTCTGCTGCCTGCGCTACCTGCTCGATGAGTTTGACGTATGCGGTAATTGCCCGCTAGAAGGGTGCGACCGCCAGGCGCGGCGCAAAGGGTAAGCCGCTCATTACGAGCTGATCTGCGCCACCGCGTCCTCACTGGCCTGTGCCCGCTGCTCTCCCGTCAGCTCACTCAGCTGCCCCTTGGACATCTCCAGTAAACGATCCGCATGGACGAAGTAGCTGTCGTCGTGGCTAATGGCAAACACGGTTTTGCCCATTGCTTTCAAGTGGGGTAACAGTTCGCGGTAAAACAGCCGCCTGAACTGCGGGTCCTGGTCCGCTGCCCACTCATCCAGCAGCAAAATATCCCGCTCTTCGGCAATCGCCAGCAGCAGTGCCAAGCGCTTGCGCTGCCCTTGCGAGAGCTGAGTATTCACCACCCGGTCATCTTGCCACTCAAGCTTATGCTGCATCTGCAGCCGCTCAAGCCAGGTCGCGACCAGCGCGGAGTCAGCCGCTTTGCCGCCCGGCCCCATGGCTTGGTCGAACTGGTGAAAATCGGTAAAGACGCTGGCAAAGCGCGCCCGAAACGCAGCCCACTCTTGCGGGCTAAGCTCCTTTCCATCCACACTAATTTGGCCACTTTGCGGGCGGTACAATCCTGACAGCAGACGCGCCAGCGTCGATTTACCACTGCCGTTACCGCCAATCAGAAACACCTGCTCGCCACGCGCCAGCGTGAGATTGAGCGGTCCCACCTGGAAGCCTTCGCCCCCGGAGGACGGCGTGTAGCGATACACCACGTTAGTGAGCGTTAAGCGCTGCCAGTCGTGGAAGCGATCCTCCACATCAAAGCCCGGCTGGTACTCCGCTAGCTCCAGGCTTGCCAGTTTATCGAACGCCACTTGGGCGCTGATTAACGTGGGCCATGCGCCCACGGCCTGAATCAAGGGCGTGCGTAAAAACAGCAGGGTTAGAGCAAAGGTGGCTGCCACCGCCGAGCTTGCCCAGCCCAGCACGTTGGCCATGAAGAACACCACGCCAATAGCGCCCAGCATCATGATATTGGACCAGTTATTGGCGCTGAGGTGGTAGGTATCTGCGCGAATAATATGGTGGCGGTACGCTTTTGCGTTCTTCGTGTAGGATTCATCAAAAAAGCGCCGCGCACGGTCACGGTTAAGCGCCAGCTCTTTGCGGCCCTCGATCGCCGATTGATAATCCTTGTACAGTCGATCCTCGCTTTCGCGCACCTGATGGAAGTGGCGATACACTTTCGATACCAGCACCCAGCCAACGCCCATGGTGAAGGCCATCCACAGCACGGTGATCACCACCATCTGCGGCGAGAGCCACGCAAGGTACGCCACCGAGGCCAGCGTCAGCACTACGCCTTGCACCAGCTCCGGCAGGCGCACGAAGCCGATGGTGATATTGCGCACATCGCTGGAGAGACTTGCCAATAGCGTCGCGTTACCAAGCTGCTCTAACCGTTCGATATCGGTATCCAGAATCCGCTTCACCAGCCGGGAGCGCAGATCGAAGACGAAGTAGTGGCCCAGCAAGGTAAGCGCTAGCTGCGTGCCCAGCGTGACCGCCAGCAGCAGCGCCAATAGCCCTAAAAACTGGGGCAATGCGGAGAGGGCACTGCCCGCTTCGATCAGCCGCTGGTTGATGAACGCAATCACCCCCACCCCTAGCCCAGCACTCACTAGGCTCAGCACCAGTGCGCCTAGAAACGGCCAGCGGTAGTGACAAAAAACCACCCGCAATAATTCCATGCTGCATCCCCTTTACACATAAGCGGCGAATTGTGACGCACTTCCCCGGCAAGTCAAACAAAGAGACTGATTTTCATTTACGCAACGTGACGTGCACGTCTTTACTCACCAATGTGGGGTTGGTTAACTGCCCTAGCCAACAACAGAGAGAACGCCATGGTGGATTACAAATTACTGCATGCCCTGGCCACCGTGGTGGAGTGCGGCGGCTTCGAGCGGGCAGGCGACGTGATGGGATTGTCGCAATCGGCCGTTTCGCAACGAGTGAAAGCGCTAGAAGTTCGCCTGGGCCAGCCGGTGCTGATACGCCATCCCACTCTTGCCCCCACCCCTGCGGGCCAGCGATTACTCGCCCACTACCAGCAGGTGCAGCTATTGGAGCGCGATTTACACGACGCCCTACCGACCCTGGAAAGAGCCGCCCCTCGGCTCCGCATCGCCGTGAATGCCGATAGCGTCGTCACCTGGTGGGCCGACGCTGTGGCGGATATCTGCCAATCGGAGGAGGTGCTGCTCGACCTGGTTATCGAGGACCAGGACGTGGGCTTAAAACGCCTGCGAGATGGCGATGTTGCCGCCTGCTTATGCGCCACGCCCCAACCGATCGCCGGTGCGCGCTGCCTGCACGTGGGAGACATGCTTTATCAGCCACTGGCATCGCCCAGCTACGTCGCACGCTTTTTTCCAGAAGGCCCTAGCGCAGAGGCTTTTCAAAAAGCTCCCGCTATCGTCTTTGGCCCCCACGATCAACTACAGCATCAGTTTTTGGCCCAGTGCGGCTACCAGGGGCACTTTCCCTACCATTTGTGCCCTTCGTCAGAGGGCTTCGTGCGCTTGGCCATGGCGGGCATTGGGTACGGCATGATTCCGCAGCGCCAAGCTGCCGAACAGTTGCAATCAGGCCAACTGGTGAGTATCGCGCCGGGGCACGGGTTAACCGTACCGCTCTACTGGCACTTTTGGCGACATAGCGGGCAGTTGATTCAGCGACTCACTGAAAGTCTGAACCGTCTCACGCTTTAGCATCATTCTCATCTGCTGGGAGGGAATCACGGCTACACTCAAAGTGGTTTTGGATGACCCACGCCATCCTACCCGCACCACGAAGGCGTCGTTCTTTCGCCCTTTCGTTAGCGATCAGGGTTTCCTGAGCGGAGTAAAAACATCACAAAAGCGAACGCTATGGATGCTCACGGTTGGTTAAAGCGCTTACTGCTCTGTCTCGTTGTCCTCTCGTTCAGTGGGTGCCTTCAGGCAAGCGCCGCGAATACGCTGTCGATCTCTCCTGAACACGCCCGCTACTCGCTCAACGACGTCACTCGCTACTGGCACACCGAGACACCGCTAACGCTACGTGACGTGCTGGACCACACGAAGGACTTTCAATCCGTCACGAGCGATGACGACTTACACCTCGGCTATACCCAAGGCGACACGTGGCTGACCGCTCGCTTGCACAACGCCTCGCCCCGCCCGGCCACCTGGCTGGTAACGTTCGAATATCCTTTTTTGGATGTCGTCACGCTTTACACCCTGAGAGCGCAGTTTAGCGAGGTGCAGCAAAGCGGCAGTGCGCTACCGCTCTCGGCGCGCGCGCTCGCCCACCGACAGGCGGTCTTTCCGGTGATGCTCGCCGGTGGCGAAACCGTCACGCTGTACAGCCAAGTCACCGCCGCCGGGAGTAAGGTATTGAATTACAGCGTGATGACGCCGGACAGTTTCTATACCCAAAACGATCGCCACAACTTTTGGCTAGCCACGTACTTCGGCATGCTGCTGGCGCTGGGTGTGTATAACTTTCTGCTCTTTTTGGGTCTCAAGGAGCGCGTCTTTCTCTACTACGCGCTGTTTAGCTTTGGTTTTACTCTGGCGATCTTGACCTTCAATGGCCTGGGAACCCTGATCTTCTGGAGCGCTCTCGGCGAGCACACCGCGCGGCTCGTGGCCATTGGTTTCACGTTTGCCTCGGCCATGGCCACGCTGTTCGCTCAGAGTTTTCTCAACACGTGGCGCTATAGCCCCCGCTGGCACCGTATGCTGTCAGGCTGCCGAATGATCTACTGGGTCGCACTGCTCGCCGCCCTGCTGCTACCCATACAATACGCGCTACGCTTGATGGATGTGGTTGGGTTCAGCGCGTCGCTGCTGCTGTTAGTATGTGGAATTTACTGCAGTTGGCGACGCGTGCCGAGCGCTCGCCTGTTCGTGGTCGCGTGGTCGATTTTTTTACTCGGCGCGGCCGTGTTCGCGCTGCGCAACATGAGCATACTGCCTGCGAACTTCGTCACGCTGCATGGCATTCAGATCGGCTCGGCCATCGAGATGCTGCTGCTCTCCTTTGCCTTGGCAGCCAGGTTCAACAAACTGAAATGGCAAAAAGAGCGCGCCCAGGCCAACACCGTCGCCATGCTTAAGAAGCAGGAAGCCGCCTTGGAAGCCAAAGTCGCTGCCCGCACTCATGCGCTAGAGCAGCTTGCCAACCACGACATGCTCACGGGGCTACTGAATCGGCACGGCTTGGTGCGCTACGCCGAAGCGGCCCTGGCCCGCAGCCACGACCAACACGAGCCGCTGGCGCTGATCATGTGCGATCTCGATCGCTTCAAACCGATCAATGATCAATTCGGCCACGAAGCGGGAGATTTCGTGCTTCAGCAAGTGGCCAAGCGGCTAGCGCACGTGGCGCGGGAAGGCGACCACTGCGCGCGCTTTGGTGGAGATGAGTTCATCTTACTGCTGGAGCACATCCAAGACCCCAGCCTGCTGGACGATATCTGCAGCCGCATCACCCAGGCCGTGAGCGCACCGATCAAGCTGCCCTGCGACGCGCTGGTGCAGGTCGGTATCAGCATCGGGATGAGCCTGAGCCGCGACGACAACTGCACGCTCGCGCAACTGCTCAAAGAGGCCGATTGCCATATGTACGCGGAGAAATCACGCCAAACCAACCGGTCTTACGGCTATGGTTCGGCGTGATAGGAGGAGAAGCGGCGCCGCTTAGTCAAACAGACTCATGCGTTTCATCACGTTGTCGCGTTTGATACGCCAGTGGAATAGCGCCCCCGCAACGTGCAGCGTGATCAGCACCACCAGTGCCCAGCCCAAACGCTCGTGCCACATGAACAGGGTTTGCGAGAGAGCGTCGTTCTTACCCAGCAGCCCTGGCAAGTGCCAGTGGAAAAACTCGACGGGGAAACCGCCTGTCGCCGTGGCAGCCCAGCCGATCAGCGGCATCGCCACCAATGCGGCATACAACAGGTGGTGAACGCTGGTACTGACCATACGTTCGAAGGCGTTCAAAGGCGGATCGTGATCCGGCACCACGAACGCCACTCGCGTGATGATGCGCAGCGTCATGAGCAGCAGTATCGTGACGCCCAAAGTTTTATGGCTGGTATAGAGCAGGTTCGTGAGCGTATTCCCGACCAGCGCCAAGGTGCGTTCATAGCCCAAAAACCCCAGTGTCAGGCCGCTCGCCAGCGAGAGCAGCACCGCCAGTGCCACCAGCCAGTGCAGCACCCGGTGTGGATAGATATAGTGATCTAACTCGTGCATTCAAGACTCCCTGCCCAGCCATGTCGTCACCGTCAGCATAGTGCAACGTCGACCCGTTAGAAAAATAATGATTAGCCAGCGGTTTACCTTATAACGCTTCGCTGGCAGCCGCTAGCTGTTCGCGTATCAATTCACCCAACCGCCGTGCGGGCTCGGATGGACGGTGCGGGGCGCGGTGCAGGGCAAGCTCGATCATCGGCAGTGCAGGCAACCCGCTGCTCTCATCCAGCGGGCGCAGCGTAGGCGTGAGCATACTGCGAGTCACGACGACCACTGCCAAGCCCGCCGTCACGATCGGCGCTAGCCCCGCCATGGATTGGCTCGTATAGGCCACTCGCCAATCTCGCCCGGCGGCTTGCAGCGCCTGCTCGGCCACTTCGCGAAATACATCCGCGCCTGGGGTGTAAAGCGCCAGTGGAATTGGGTCACTCAAGGAGGGCTGCTGGTGTACTCCTACCGCCCACACCAGCGGCTCACGGCGAATGACATCGCCCCCGGGGGAGTGCCGCTGGCGCGTCACCAGCGCCAAATCCAGCGCCGAGGCTTTCACTTGTTCGACCAAGTGGGCGCTGGTGCCGCACTGAACCGTCAGCCCTACGGCGGGGTAAAGCTGGTGAAAGTACGCAAACACCGACGGCAGCAGTGAGGCGTAATCCTCAGGAATGCCCAGCGTAAGATCGCCAGTAATCTGGCGGGCCTGCATATCGCTCCAGGCCTCGTCATTGAGCGCCAGCAGCCGTCGTGCATGGGCCAGTAAACGCTCGCCCTCTGCGGTAAAGCGCAGCCGCCGCCCTTCCCGTTCGTGCAGGCTCACCGCGAGCTGCGCCTCCAACCGCTGCAGCTGCATGCTCACCGTCGACTGCGTATAGGCCAGCCGTTTTGCCGCCGCCGTCACGCTGCCGGTGTCCGCAATGGCTACCAGCGTCCTCAATAGCGTCAAATCAAACGTGGGTGCCCGCATACATCACCATTGTTGATGATATCGATCATAAAAGATCGTTATCTTGATGGGTAAGTGATGAGTATGCTGCGCGGCATGGGACACTTTCAAGACGGGGTCCCTTGACGGCTTGAATCATCGACGGCTTTAGGAGACGCATCATGCACCCCCTTCACTCCCCGGTAGCGGTATCCTCAACATACAGCGTGTGTGCCGCCTTGCTGGCGGTGACGTTATGGAGCATGGCACCGCTGCTGGCCGAACTCGCCAATGCCACGGCCCCCTTACAGCTCACCGCCCTCACGCTGCTAGCAGGCGCGCTGGCCACGCTGCCGCTCAGCCGTCGTATTTCTATGCCCACCTGTTCGCTGGGCTGGCAGCTGATCGTCTGGCTGGGTATCCCGCTGCTGATCGTAGGTGCCGTCAGCAGCTATTTCATTGGTATGCGTCTCGCCCCCGCCGCCGAAGCGGCGTTGATTACCTATACATGGCCGGTGCTGTTCGTGCTGCTGAGCCAGTGGAGCCGCTGGGGACGGTTGCAGTGGGCAAGCGTGGCCGGCGCGCTGATCGCTTTTTCGGGCGCGGCGATATTACTGCTGCCCCAAGCGCTCAGCGGGGGAGTTGGCGGTTCGGCTTCCGGCTATGGCTTGGCGCTGCTGGCGGCCTGCTGCTGGGCACTCTATTCATGGCTAGGTCAAGCGGCCCCTATCTCACTCACGCCGCTGCTGCCGCGCTTATTGTTGATTGCTTGTGCACTCACCTGTATCGCTAGCGATTGGCTGGAGGGTGACGTGGCGCTGCCCCGCGGCGAAGCGCTCGTGGCAGGCATCGCGCTAGGCTTGGGGCCTTACGGCATCGCCATGGTGGCGTGGGACAAAGCGCTGCGATTCGGTCACGCCAGCCTCGTGGGCAGCTTGGCGTATGGCGTGCCTATCTTGGCAGCGTTGCTACTCGTCCTGGCAGGCATGAGCGTATTCGACTGGCGGCTACCTACGGCCGCCCTGCTGGTGGTCGTTGGGTGCTTAAAGGCGGGCCGCTGAGGTGGGCATCATCATCTCGCTAAACAGCACGCTGGCCAGCAGCTCTGGCAACCAGGACGGCGAAAAGGTGTCACTCTCGCTGCTCTGCATTTCCGAGAGTGGCCACCACGCGTAGCAGGGCGTGGCGTCACGGCCATCGTCCAGCATCAGCCTGCCCTGGGCGTTGTCGTGGGTGTCAAGCTGGGTATCAGGACAGCGCACCAAGAAAAAGCGCTCTTCACCGGTTTGGCCCGCTTTCGCGGTGTGGGCACGCTGGCGAAGTAGCGGCCCCAAGGGGCAGGTAAGCCCGGCCTCCTCGAAGAGCAAACGGATTGCCGCCGCCGGGTAATCTTCATCGTGGGCCAGCGCGCTGCCGAGTAGCGTCCAGTGGGGAGGCGATGCCTCGCGTTTGAGCAGCAAGCGGCCCTGAGTATCGACCACCAGTAGCTGCACTTGCCGAGCGGCTTGCGTATCGAGTGTCATAAGCGATCCATGCCTATTGGTCTTCGTGGGAACAATAAAAAAGCAGCTCCCCCACACGTCTCGTGTCGGCGAGCTGCTTTTCAGCGTAGTCGATAACCGGCGATTTGTTTTACGCCATTAGGAGCAATCGCAGAGCTAGTTTATTGGCCCAGGTAACGCGGCTTGGCCACGCCTTTCAGCGCCTCAAGGGGGAGCGTGAGGGTTGGCTGGCCCGCCGCATAGGGCGCAATGTCATAAACGTTGTAGGTTACTTCCCAGCGGTCCTCCAGCGGCGCAATGTTGCGGCTTTTACTCAGCGGCCACTGGGCTGCAAACTGCGCATCAAAGCCCATCTCAGTGATCCAGCGCTGATGCGCGTCAGCCAAAAGGGTATCGAAAGCGGCCTCCTGCCCGTCCACCAGCATGTCCTCGGGCTCGACGATGCGCCGCTCGCGCTCATCGATGACCATGTATTCAGTCAACGGAAGCCCATGCGCTTGGCCGGCATGATACACATAGCTATTGAGTTCGATGACCAACAGGTCGTGATGACGTGCGTACACCGTGGCTTCCAATAGCGCTTCGCTGGTCATGTCACCAGGCGCGGCTTGGTTGTCCTCTTCAGCCAGACTCAGGAAGCGCTCGGCGTACGCGTCCCAGCTCTCGGCAGGGGCAGCCGTCTCGTCGCTGATCGCCATGCCTAGGGTGAGCAAGCGGGTTTGTAGGGCCTCGCTTGACGCAGGCGCCTGGGGAAATGCCAGCGCTGAGATAGTCACCGTCGAACACTGCTCCCCTTGGCATCCCGGGGCCACGTACTGTTTTTCCACGGCCAGCGAGGCCAATGCAAACGGCTCTGAGGGCGATGTATCAGCGGCCAAACAGCCGCCCAAGAGAAGCGCTCCGGCGAGCGATAGACCCACTCCTAGTGTTTTGAACGTGCGTAGCATCTTAACCTCCTTGTGAATCACTCACCCTATGAGGCGGGCTGATCATCGTAGAACGGCAACGCCCCTGCAGAGCGGCAGGGGCGTTGTTGAAAACGAACCGATACTTCGCGGTGGCTTTAGGTGTCCGGCTGCATTTCGGTGGGTTCTGCGCTCACCGCTAGTTCGAACATACCGCTGCCGCTGGCGCTAAAACCGCGTGCGCTCACGGTATAGGTGCCGGGCAGTAGCGCCTGCTCTAAACGGGCGTTGGTACCACCGCCGCTGTCGTCGTCAGTATAGGACACACCTTCGCCGTACAGTTCAAGATACGTATCGAAGTCGTTAGAGCTCATGCTCAGCGTGACGAGCGAGCTTTCCTCTATCGTGAGCTGATAGGTCAGAGCCTCGCCGCTGTACCAGCCGTTGAGCGTTTCATCGGGAGTGAGCGCGCCTTCGTTGCGTAACTCGACATCGTTCGGCAGATCACGCGGCTCGATGGCGAGGGTGAACAGCCCGCTGTCAGTGCCGTAGGCGGTACGGGCCGTGAGTTGGTAAGTACCCGGCGCGAGAAAATCGGCAATGCGCGCATTCAACTCACCCGCACTGTCATCATCTTCACGGTAATAACCGTTAGGGCCCTCGAGTACCAAGTAAGCGTCCACATCGCTGGAGCTCATATCGATTTGGTACATGCCCGCTTGGTCGATCTCTAAGTCATACGTGACGTCTTGCCCGCTGTACCAGCCGCTCAGCGTATCGTTGGGGGTGACGGTGCCATCGTTACGCAGCTCGCCATTCCCCGGCAGCTCATGGGGCTCGGCCGTCAGGGTGAACAGGCCACTGCCATCACCAAAGGCAGAGCGGGCAGTCAACGTGTACTCACCGGGGGCAAGAAAATCGGCAATGCGAGCATTCAACTCACCCGCGCTGTCGTCATCTTCGCGGTAGTAATCGTTCGGGCCTTCCAATTCTAGGTACGCATCGAACTCATCGGCACGCATTTCGATCTGGTACATGCCTGCTTCTTCGATGGTTAGCGTGATCTCACGTTCGGTGGTATCGAGCCAGCTATCGATGGGCGTACCCACCGTCATGGTATCGGCATCGCTCAGCTCAATAGTGCGGCTGTTGACGTTGAAAGGCCCATAGCTATGCGCATCGGCACCGCTGATCACCACGATGTAATCGCCGCTCTCTTCGATGCGGTGGCGTACCGTGTCTGCGTTGGCCAACAGTTGAAGCTGGTCGTCATACAGGGCGACGGTGCCCTGCAGCGCCCCGCTCAACGACACCTCCACTAGCGCCTCTTCGTCCAACGTGATGGCATAACGGGTAAAGCGGCTGCCATCTTTACCGTTGAGCTCGCTCGCGGAGGTGATCTCACCACGCGCACGCTCGCCCAAGGTGAGGTACTCCAGGCCCTGCAGGGCCGCAGGCGTCGTGTCCTGCTCGGCCGTCGTTTCTGCGTCGGGCGCTTCTGCAGGAGGGGCCAGGTTTGGCAACGTTTGCGCGGCAAAGTAGCCAACGGCAACGCCGCCCACCGCCACAATCAACAGTGTGAGAGAAGAAGACTTAGCCATGGGTGCATCCTTGTTCATTGGCGAGGGTGGGTGACGCCATAGAGAGCATCGTGAACGATGGGAAATTATAAGGTGCTTAACGAGTTAAAGTGAGCGTTTGATGAAAAATAGTGCATCGCCCACGCGTCTTCATTAATTCACTTCATTGACGCTGCTTAAGCCACTGAATCTCAAGGGCATAGCGCCGTTGAACAAAAAGCAGAATTATGGAGCTAATTGCGTCGATCTTCTTAAAGCTTGCCGACCTCCAGAGGGCAAGCTACTATCCATACGCCTATCGGCACCTCGTCAACGAATGCGGAGTCCGCTTTACGAACCACTGAGGTACTCCTATGGGAGACTATCTACGTACGATCCGAACGAGCGTTTTTGCTGTTTTATTGCTATTGCTCTTTGTCAATCAAGCAGTTGCCAGTCAAGCCGTAACGACCACAGAGTTACAAGAAGGGGTGGCTTCTTTTTACAGCGACCGCTTTCAAGGGGCCACCACCGCTAGTGGCGAGCCCTTCGACCAGCAGGCACTGACCGCAGCGCACCCTAGCCTGCCCTTCGGTACCAAAGTGCTGGTCACCCGCCCGGATACTGGGCAAGAAGTGGAAGTACTGATCAATGATCGCGGTCCGTTCGTCAAAGGACGCATCATCGACCTTTCCAAGCGGGCAGCGCGGGCACTCGGTATGATTCGCCGAGGGACGGCCCCCGTGATGATCACTCTGGTAGATTAACGGATAACACACCCGCAAGCGTGTGATACCCCTTAAACGATCAGCGTTGCCCCAGGGCAACCCCTGCTGAGCAAAGCGGCCCGTTCGGGCCGTTTTTTTTGGTGTGAACGTATGGCGAACTTGCAAGCGTGCTAATGGTCTCTACCCTGCAAGGAACGTTACGTTTACTTCAATGCAGGAGGCAGCCATGCAATCTCGTTTTTATACCCTCACCGACTACCCGACCGGCTTACCCAAGCGCGAGCTATTCTCCCTGGAGAGCCAAGCGTTACCCGAGTTAGAAGAGGGCGAAGTGCGTATTCGCAACCACTGGCTCTCGGTCGACCCTTACATGCGTGGTCGTATGAGCGGCGTGCACACCTACGTCGCCCCCTTCGAGCTTGGCAAGCCCATGGAGGGCGGTGCGATTGGTGAAGTCATCGCCTCGAACCACTCCAGCTTGAAAGTAGGCGATAAGGTGAGCCATATGGGCGGCTGGCGCGATGTCGCACAGTTGCCGGGGGACAGCGTGACGGCCCTTCCCGACACGAACGTGCCCGACCAAGCCTACCTAGGGGTGCTCGGCATGCCCGGCATGACCGCCTGGACAGGCCTCAACCTGATCGCCGAGTGCAAACCGGGCGATAATGTCCTCGTCAGTGCTGCCAGCGGCGCAGTGGGCTCCTTAGCCGTACAGCTAGCAAAAGCGAAAGGCTGCCACGTGGTGGGCATCGCGGGCGCTGCCCATAAGCTTGCTTGGTTGGAATCCCTCGGCGTCGAGCCGGTCAGCTACCGTGACCGCAGCGCGCAAGAGTTAAGCGATGCCATCAAGCTCGCCAGCCCCAACGGCATCGACGTCTATTTTGAGAACGTAGGTGGTATCTGCCTCGAAGCGGCGCTCAGCCAGCTCAACGAGGGAGCGCGCATTGCCGTCTGCGGCATGATCGACAGCTACAACACCGAAGCGCCCACGCCGGGGCCAAATAACCTCTCGCAGCTCGTGGTTCGTAAGGCCAAAATGCAAGGGTTCATCGTGGCCGATCACTGGTCCAGCTACCGCTACTTTTTGAACGAGGTCGCGCCGCAGGTCGCCGATGGCAAGCTGGACTACAAAGAGACCGTTAAAGAGGGACTCGACAATACGCCCGATGCCTTCCTGGCGCTCTTTGAGGGGGGCAACACCGGTAAAATGCTGGTTAAGCTGAACTGATACGCCCTCCCCCAGGCAGGTTACGCTAGGTTAAATCTACCTATCATCGCTTCCCCTCCCTTCTAGCCGCGCTATGTTGAGTAGCGCGGCTTTTGGCATTGGTATCGATTAGCCAGCAAAGTATTAGACCAAAAGCGAATTGATTATTAAAATCACAGCTAATCAATGTGTGTTTTAACCCATCGGCCCTGCCGATGGGTTAGGGCACGTTGTGGAGCCGCCGCAGACCTTGTCGGTTAAGCGGCATCAACTCGTTGTTAAGAGGGGTTTACCTCATGGATGAACACACGCGTGCTCGCGGCAAATGGCCAGCCTTGGTGCTGGGTTTGCTGCTGGCGTTAGCTGGCATTGCACTTGCCGTAGGTGGCGGCCAACTGCTCATGCTAGGCGGTAGCGCCTACTACTTGATCGCTGGGGCGGGCTTAGTAGTGGCCGGGCTGCTGCTGGCCTTGCGCAAAGGGGCGGCACTTTGGCTGTACGCCCTCATTTTGTTCGCCACTCTGGTGTGGGCACTTTGGGAAGTCGGGCTGGATTGGTGGCAACTGGTACCTAGGGTCGCCATTCCCTGTCTCATCGGCATCATCATGCTGCTGCCGTGGTGGCGCAAACCGCTCAACTCGCGGGGTGGCAGCTTGGCGCTCATGGCCAGTATTGGCGCGGCGATCATCGTTGCTATTGCCAGCCAGTTTAGCTACCCAGGCACGGTGGAAGGCACCATCGAGTCCGCCAATAGCACCGAGGCCGTCAACCCAGCCCAGGTCGCGGGCGACGACTGGCCTGCCTACGGCGGTACCAATGCCGGCACCCACTACTCGTCACTCGACCAAATCACGCCCGAGAACGTTGGTAAATTGGAAGAAGTGTGGCGCATCCAAACCGGCGATGAACCCGGCCCCAACGCCCCGCCGGAAATTACCAACCAGAACACGCCACTGAAAGTCAACGACAGCCTGTATATCTGCACGTCGCATAGTCGTGCCATGGCGCTGTCACCGGAAACCGGCGAAACCCTATGGGAGTTTGACCCCAATATCAGCACCATGGGCGCAGACGACTTCTCCGGTTGGGCCCACATGACCTGCCGCGGCCTCGCCTACTACGATGCGTCTAACTACGAAGCCTCGAACGACGACGCTGACAACACAGACAGCAGCACTAACGATGGCACGGCGTCTGCGGAAGACGGCACGGCCACTCCTCGCGTGCTGTTCGATGACGGCAGCCAGTTCGACCTGGACCTGGCCTTCCTGCTATTCATCAGCGGCCTCGGCGACAGCCCGGCGCTGGCATCCGATGAAGGTGACACTTCTGAGATGATTAGCGCCACGGACGTAATGTGCCCGCGCAGGCTGTACTTGCCCACTGCCGACGCCCGCCTGATTGCGCTGAATGCCGATACCGGCGAGCGCTGCGAAAGCTTTGGCAACAACGGCGAAGTGGATCTCACCAATAACATTGGCGAGTTCTCCCCTGGCGGCTACTACTCCACCTCTCCGGCCACGGTGACGGAAGACTTGGTCATTTTGGGCGGCCACGTCACCGACAACAGCTCCATCGACGAGCCGTCCGGCGTGATCCGTGCCTTCGACGTGCATACCGGCGAGCTGGTGTGGAACTGGGACAGTGGCAACCCAGACGACACCGCCCCACTCGAAGAGGGAGAAACCTATACCCGTGGCTCTCCTAACGTGTGGGCACCGATCAGCGTCGATGAAGAATTGGGGCTCGTGTATCTGCCCATGGGCAATGCTACCCCGGACCAGTACGGCGCTGACCGCTCTGAAAACGATGAAACCTACAGCGCAGGGCTCGTAGCGCTGAATTTGGACGACGGCCAAGTGGCCTGGGTCTACCAGTTCGTTCACCACGACCTGTGGGATATGGACACCCCGGCTCAGCCGGTCTTGATCGACCTAGCAACTGAAAACGGCACCCAGCCCGCCGTGATTCAGCCCACCAAGCAGGGCAGCCTCTACGTGCTCAACCGGGAAACCGGCGAGCCCATCGTGCCGATCGAAGAAGTGCCCGCACCGCAGGGGGCTATCGAAGGCGACTGGACCGCAGAGACGCAGCCGCGTTCGGCGCTGAACCTGCTGCCACCGCCGCTCACCGAGCGGGATATGTGGGGCGCGTCACCGTTCGATCAGATGATGTGTCGCATCCAGTTCCGCTCGCTGCGCTACGAAGGCCAGTACACGCCGCCCTCCTTGGAAGGCAGCATCGTTTACCCGGGTAATGTGGGGGTAATGAATTGGGGTGGCGTTGCGGTCGATCCTGAGCGCCAGGCGCTGTTTACCGGCGCGAAGTACCTTGCGTTCGTGTCTACGCTGGTGCCCCGTGACCAAGTCGAAGAGGGCCAAGGCTCCGCCAGCGAGCAGGGCCTACAGCCCAACGAAGGCGCGCCCTATGCGGTAGAACTAGGGCCGCTGCTTTCCGTGTTGGGCTTACCCTGCCAAGCGCCATCCTGGGGCGATGTGGCCGGTATCGACCTGCAGGATGCAGAAGTCGTGTGGAAACATCGCAACGGTACCACCCGCGACAGCATGCCCTTTGGCCTGCCGATTGGGTTGAACGTGGGCGTGCCCGCGCTGGGCGGCCCGCTGACCACTGCTGGCGGCGTCTCATTCCTCAGCGGCACGCTGGACCAGTACCTGCGCGGCTACGACATCACCACGGGTGAAGAGCTCTACAAAGCGCGCTTACCCGCCGGTGGTCAGGCCACGCCGATGACCTATACCGGCGCCGACGGCCGACAGTACGTGGTGGTGACAGCCGGTGGTCACGGCACCTTTGGCACTAAGATGGGTGACTACGTGATTGGCTACGCGTTACCGGAGTAACTGCTAGCTCTACGAAGTCAGCTAGATAGAAAACGGGCGGCCATTGGCCGCCCGTTGTCATTAAGGTCATTCACGCACTTAAGGTGAGACGATCTGAGTAGCCCGTAGCGGGGGTCTTTCGCCATGGATGGCGAAAGTAGCGTCCAAGGAGGGATTCACAGCGCCCCCGCCTAGGGTTACTCAGATCGTAGGCACACCAAGCGATAACATCGATTTTTTCTGATTAAAAACTCAACTCTACGCCACCATAAACGCTGCGCCCTGGAGCGGGTTCATAAAAGCGCCCAAAGGTGCCGTTCAAGCGCACATTGGAGTAGTGCTCTTCATCCAGCAGATTTCGCAGGCCCACATAAGCGCTTAGCCGAGTCTGTTGGCTTAGCTGCCAGCCGTCTCCCACCCTCAGGTTCACCAGCCAGTAGCTATCCACCGACGTCTCATTGGCATTATCGGCCACCAAGTCACCGACATATTCGGTCTCCAGCGTGGCAAAGCGCTCGTCGAGGTTCTCCCACGTTAGCTGGTTCACCCAGGTTTGTTCCGGCAGGCCGGGAATGCGGTTGCCATCGAAGCGTTCAGAAGGAGTGGCAAACTCGTCGAACTCGTAGCGCGCCAGGGTCAGCGCACTGTCCAAACGCCACTGGTCGGCCAACTGCCACCCCAGCGCCAGCTCGACACCATCACGGTTGGTATCCCCGGCGTTCTGGTAGAACGTGCGGCCGCCTTCATCGTAGGGCACCAGCTCATCGCGCACACGGACGGAGAAGAGCGCGACATCGTAATCCAGCGCCAGCGGCTCGATGTAACCACGCAGCCCCACTTCACGGTTCCAGGCTTTTTGCGGCTCTACGCTGGGGTTGAAGCCACCGCCAGCGGGGTTGGCAAACTCAGAGAACGTCGGCGTCTCGAAGGCCGTGCCGGTATTGATATACGCTTGGTGCTGCGGGCGATAGCGGTAGCTCAGCCCGGCAGAGCCGCTCCACTCGTTGAAGGTGCGCTGGCCGCTCTGGTCACCGTCGGCAGCAAAATCGTCGTCGACATCAAGATCTACCCGGTCAAACCGCGCGCCCAGCGACAGCGTCAGCGGCTCCGACAGCGCTAGATCTCCCTGAGCAAACACGCCAGTGGAGGTCGCAGTTTGGGTTTCATCGGCGAGCGGCTCGCCCACCGCCCCTTGGGGATTCACATCGTTGCGGAAGCGGTCATCTTTCTGGCGAGCGGCATCCACCCCAACGATGTAATTCAGCGGCAGGTTGCCTAGCGTTACCTCGTGGTGATATTCAGCGCTAGCGCCCATGTAATCGCGCTGATAGCCCAGGCGGCTGCTGCCCACGAACGGTAGCTGTTGCTCAAAATCCCGCTGAGCGATAAAGCCTTTCAGGTACAGCTCGCCCTCCCCTGCGGACAAATCCTCGTATTGAAGGCCAATCAACTGCTGGTCGACGGTTTGACCGGCATCCAGCGCCAGCGAGTTCGGTGCGGCTTGGTCGCGCCCTTCGGCCACCTCGCGGGCGTTGAGCGCGCCGGGGTCTTCCGAACGCGGGTTGTCCAGCAAGTTGATGATGGCAGTGAGTGCCCGTTCGCTGCCCAACTCACGGCGCAGCTTGGCATTGAGCAGATACTTCTCGGTGGAACTCTGCTCCCGGTAGCCATCTACGTTCAGCGCAGTGAGGCTGATATGGTGCGACCAATCCCCCTGCACGCCGCCATTTTGCAGCGCCATTTTCTGGTAGCCATCGCTACCGGCGCCCATGCGCAGCCGAGTGCCGGGGTTGTCGCGTCCATCGGCGGTGGTAATGTCGATCACGCCACCCGCCGCGTTGCCGTAGAGCACCGAGGACGGCCCGCGAATGACCTCAATGCGCTCAGCGCTATCCAAATCAATCGCATCTAGCTGGGCCTGCCCATCCGGCAGCGTGTAGGGAATGCCGTCCACCATTACCGTAATGCCTCGCACCCCAAACGGCGCACGGGCACCAAAGCCGCGAATCGAAATACGCTGCCCCTGGGCAAAATTATCGCGGTTCTGCAGGAAAACGCCCGGCACCCGGTTGAGCGACTCATCCAAACGCACCCGCTGCTGGCCTTGGGCAATGGCGTCTTGCTCTATCGTCGAGACCGCAGCAGGCGTGGCGTAAAGCTCTCGCGCCAAGCGCGGTGCGCTGACTTCTACAGTGGGCAGCACGGCTTCTGTATCGGTTTGTGCCCATACGGGGGCGGCAAAAGCGGTGCTGAGCAATAGCAGTGAAGGGGGGAGATAGCGTGTCATGGCATCCTTTCCAATGAAAAAGTCCAGTGAATTATCCGTGAGCGTTCAACGTCATGACGCCCGACGGGGAACGACCCCGTAAAATGATGGTCGTAAGATGAACCGGCTCATTAGCCAAGTGTAGGGAATCGTTCTACACTGGCGGCTGGGCAACATTATACTAACGGTGTAAGCAAAGGAGGCTACATGGCGTTTACCGCGACTGACCCGATCAAGATGATTTTTGCGGTTATCTTTCCCCCGCTAGGGGTGTTTTTTGAGGTCGGTTTCAAAGGACACTTTTGGCTCAATATCCTGCTGACGCTCTTTGGCTTCATTCCAGGCATCATTCACGCCTTTTACGTCATATTGAAGCACTAGCCTCTCTCATTGCGTGATCAGTTTAACAAACGCCGCCTTGCATTGCGCAAGGCGGCGTTTTCGTTTAACTCTGGTTGAAACGGCGTAGCTACTTGCCGTGCAGGCGTCGATGCAAAGCGTGTACTTGCTCGTCCAACCCTGGCACCGGGCCATCTACCGCAAGCCCTGGCACCACGTCGTGGATCGGTAGCGTAGCCACCGGCGGCGTTGCAACGTCCCACTCGGCCAGCCACTGCCCTAGCTGCTTGGTCGAGCTGACGTAAACGATCCGCCCCAGCCCTACCCAGCCGTGGGCTGCCGCACACATGGGGCAGTGCTCACCCGAGGTATACACCGTGGCGGCTGCACGCTCTTCCGGTGATAGGTGATTGGCTGCCCAGCGGGCTAACGCAAACTCAGGGTGCTGCGTGGCGTCGCCTCCGGCAATACGGTTGCGGTCTTCCGCCAGTATCTCGCCCTGGGCGCTGACTAATACGCTGCCAAAGGGTTCATCACCGGCATTGAGCGCCTCTTCGGCCAGCGCCACGGCGCGTTCCAGGTAGCGGTACTCATGATCGTGAATCATGGCTTCCTCCTATCGCTCCAACGCAAATCAAGCGTTCTCCACCGCGTGGCCGCCTTCTTCATCAGGCGCTTCAGCCAGCGTATGCCCTTCACTTCGGGCAATCACGGTCGTGCCGACCAAGTCTCCCGTGACATTCAGCGCCGTTGCCCCCATGCCTACCAGGGCATCAATGGCGGTGAGTAGCGCCACGGTTTCGATGGGCAGGCCTACTTGGGCAAACACGGTGGCGATCATGATGATGCCCGCCCCCGGCACCCCGGCCGTGCCTACCGTGACCAGCGTGCCGATCAGCACGATCTGCACCATGCTCATCAAGTCCAGAGGCGCGCCAATCACGTTGGCGGCAAACACCGCTGAAATGGCAATACGGATCGCGGCACCGTCCATATTGAGCGTTGCTCCCAGGGGCAGGCTAAAGCCATAAATGCTTTTCGGGATGCCCAACCGCTGCGCAGCATTGATCGTGATGGGCAGCGTACCGGAGCTGCTTTGCGTGGCGAAGGCGGTGGCCATCGGCGTGCGCGCCTCACCAAAAAAGCTGCGTAATTTCACGCCAAACAGCAGCATCACCGCGCAGTAGATCAACAGCTGTGCGCCGAGCGCGATGTACAGCACCATCACCATGTCACCCAGCGAAAGAAGCGTTTCCATCCCCTGCTGGCTTACCGTTTCAGCAACGATGGCAAAGACGCCAATGGGCACGAAATGCAGCACCCCCGACATCACTTTCAGGGTGACCTCGTTTAATCCTTCAATAACTTGATAAAGCTGCTCGCCAAGCGCGTGCTGCTGCTCGGATTGGCGCATTTTCAACAGCGCAATCCCGAACACCAGCGCGGTAAAGATGATGCCCAGCATATTGAGTTCGGCAAAGGCGGCCACGATATTGCCCGGCACGATATTGAGCAGCGCATCGACCACGCCTGGGTTGTCTGGCACTGAAAAACTCGCGCTGTCGCTGAGCGTCATGCCGCTGCCCGGGCTGAACAGCGTGGCAACGGACAGCCCCACCGTAATGGCCAGCGCCGAAGAGCCTAAGTAGTAAAGGAACACCTTGCCGCCCACGCGGCCGGCACTGCCTTCCCGTGATTGGTTCACCCCCACCATGAGAGTGAACAGCACGATCGGGACGATCAGAAACGTCAGTAGCCGAAGCAGCAAATCCCCCAAGGGAGCTAGCCACACGGCCACCTCGTCACCGCCCACGATGCCCACCAGCACGCCCAGTACCAGCGCAACGGTGACGCGGAGGATGAGCGATGCTTGAAGATAGCGCTTCCAGAGATATGTCATTGAATGTCCTGTCGATGTAAATCCGTGGAACCAACCATGGCATGAAACATCACTATTGGTTACCGAAACAGAGGGAGCGTCGCGTGAGCCCTCTCACGCCAATGAAATAGCTTAACACGCCCTTTATGACGACTATCATAGGCCCCCTTCGCCAACGTTGCCGCTCTGCTTACCTAACTGGAGTCTCGATGAATAACATCAACCCTAACAAGCTACACCACAGCAAATGGACAGCCGTAACGCCACGCCATAAGGAGAAGCACTTCATCGTGACGCAACTGGTCCGCGATGAAGAGGAGAACGTCGTGGATGTCGTGCTCGAAGCGGTTCACTCCCACCGAGAGAGCACGCTGCCATGGCAAGCGCTCAAAGATGACAGCCTTTGGAAAATGGGCTGGAAGTAATCCGTGGCCTGCGGGCAGTCAGAAAATAAACGCGAAAGGCTTTGACCTAGCCCCAGAAGCATGACACTGTAGCGTCAGTTGGTTAGCAAGCAGCATGGTTTCAGAAGCGTACGATCTTTTTCGGCAGCCTGATATTGTATTCCTTGTTTCACCCGCTACTTCATCTGGGTAATACCAGGAATTTTATTACGGCGCATTAGCGCGAAAGGATCTACACAATGGCAACTGGCACAGTTAAATGGTTTAACGACACTAAAGGCTTCGGTTTCATCGCTCCTTCTGACGGCGGCGACGACCTGTTTGCACACTTCTCTGAAATTCAGTCTGACGGCTTCAAAACCCTTCAGGAAGGCGCTAACGTCTCTTTCGACGTTACCCAGGGTAAAAAAGGCCTTCAGGCTTCTAACATCAAGCAAATCTCCTAAGTCCTATCTTTTTAGATAGCACTGAAAAGTTTGCTAGAACCTTCACCCATTAGGTGAATGGTTCGAACAGAAAGGCCCGCCTCGGCGGGCCTTTCTGCGTTTGGGTATTAAATCCTCTCCCATACGATCAGTTGAGCATCAATAGTCAGCGTGAGCTGCTCCAAGTTAGCTGCTCGCTCGCGCCCCTCCGCACTGGCACGATACAAATGCGGCGTCATGGTCAGTAAATCGCCGATAGACTCCGCCCCTTCCAGCGCGATGGAGTAGCGGATTTGCTCTGAGGCGAGGTGCTTAAAACCATCCGGCACATCAGGCGCTCTCTCACGCGCAGGCTTCAGGGTGGGATAAATAATTTCCCGTAGCTCGCGCAGGTGCTCCGGCCCCGCTTCTACTTGAAGCAGTTGCCCGCCCGGCTTAAGCACGCGTGCAAACTCGCTATACACCGGAAAGCCAAACATACACAGCACGCTATTCAGCGTTGCCGACTGCACCGGCAATTGGGCGTTACTGCCCACTACCCAACGGCTGATCGGTGCGTGCTTATCGTCTTGCTTCGCCGCCGACTGCACTGCCCACTTCGAGATATCCAACCCCATCAGTGACAGCGCCTGCGACTCGGGCATGTATTGGGACAGTTGGCGCAGGTAGTAACCCTCGCCACAGCCTGCATCCAGGCAGCTGTACGTGTCTGGCTGCTCACAGTGGCGCATCACCGCCTGGCTAAGCGCCTTTGCAATGGGCGCATAGTCACCCGCCGCCAAAAAGCGCTGGCGTGCGGCCACCATGGCTTTGCTGTCACCAGGGTCGGTGGAGCGTTTCTGCTGTACAGGTAGCAGGTTGATATAGCCCTGTTTCGCCACATCGAAACTGTGGTTTGAGGCACACCGCCAAGTGCCGCCTTCCAACTGGAGCGGTTCGCCGTCTAACGGACAGGCCAGGGCCTGAAAAGGGGTACGATGGATCACAAAGAAGTCTCGTTGGGGCGTTTGTTGGGCATGGAAGCGCGGGACACGTCTTTAAACAGCGTGGATTGCCACTGGCGAACCGCCAGCACCGAGGTGGTGCCGAAGCGCTGATGAAGGGGCAGGCTGCTTTCCCGTTCGCATAGGGAGTGAAACTCGTTCGCCAGGCGCTGCATGATTTGCTGCCATTCGGCGCTGCCTGCCTGGGAAAGCAGGCCATTCAACACCATGAGCTTTTCGGTGTCGCTATCAAAGCGCGACTGGAAAAACTCGGTGGCAATATGCTGCTGGAAAAACTGCTGAATCGGCCCGCCAGGACGCCAGCGGAAATTAGCCGCCACGCGCTGGCGAATACGATTACCCGGCAAAAGTTCGATCAGCTTTAACTGCTCAAGCGTGATCAGATGGCGAATACACTGCGCCTCGCTCAGCCGATACTGGTGGTGAATCTCTTCGAATCGGTAGCCGTTAATCACGCACACCGCGACCAAAAACAACTCGCGGTCATCGACGATACGCTGCTCTTGCGCTCGGGTCAGCTCCTGCACCCGCTGCTCGTCGGCCTGCATGGCGCTGATCAATTCGGCGAATTCCAGGTTAAGCTGGTCGCAAATCACCTCTAGGCGCTCTAAGGTAACGTGCTTATTGGCGAATAGCCGCTTCACCGAGGCTTCGCTAAGCCCAAGCCAGCGGGCCACATCGGCATACGTGTAGCCTTGGGCGCGCAGTTGGCGCTTCAGCGTATCGACCAGCGCACTTGTTTGGCTCACAGGGCCTCCGACGCTTAAAAGTAGCGTATAACGATACCGGAAAGCCTATATAACTCAACTTGAACGGTGAGCGTTGCAACACTCACCCCGTTTGCCGACAGTGCGTTAACTTTCGGCGACTAAGGCGACATACCATGCAACCTTTGCTGCGCATCGCGGGCGCTTGGCCCTACTTGATGGCCATCTTTCTCAATGCCTTCGTAGATCTCGGGCACAAAATCGTCATTCAGAATACGATTTTCAAAAGCTACGATGGCGCGACCCAGGTCGTGCTTACCGCTCTGGTGAATGGGCTAATTCTGCTGCCGTTTATTCTCCTCTTCAGCCCGGCAGGCCATATTGCCGACAGCACGCCCAAAGTACGTGTGCTAAGGCTCTCCGCCTGGGCTGCGGTGGCGGTATCGCTGGGGATCACGGCCGCTTATTATCAAGGCTGGTTCTGGCTCGCTTTTGCGATGACGCTGCTGCTGGCTATTCAGTCTGCATTCTACTCACCCGCCAAGTACGGCCTAGTGAAAGGGCTGTTTGGTAAACCCCGGCTAGCCGAAGCCAACGGGCTAGTGCAGGCGGTTACCATTGGTGCGATCCTGGCCGGCACGGTGGCGTTTACCGCCCTGTTTGAACACTGGGTCACCCCCAGCGCCAGTACGCCAAGCGACCTACTGCGCCATATCGCTCCGCTGGGCTGGCTACTGGTGCTTAACAGCGGCCTTCAGGTCGTCGCCCTCTATCGGCTCCCACTGGATGAAGCACAGCCTGCGGCTACCCCGCTCACCTGGGCACGCTACCGCAGCGGCACTGCGTTAAAAGAGAATCTACGCATTCTTGCCCGCCAGCCGGTGCTGCGGCTCTCCATCATTGGGTTAGCGACGTTCTGGTCGGTGGGGCAAGTGCTGCTGGCCGCTTTTCCCGCCTATGCCAAAGAGGCGCTCAGCATCGAGAACACGCTGGTGCTGCAAGCCATTCTCGCCGCCAGCGGTATCGGCATCGCTTTCGGCTCGCTGTTAGCCAGCAAGCTCTCCCGCAACCGTATTGAAACCGGGTTAATTCCGCTGGGTGCTGTCGGTGTCGCCGTCGGGCTTTGGTGCCTTCCTCTCCTCACCACGCCCACCAGCCAAGCGCTCAACTTTGTGTTCATCGGCATGATGGGCGGGCTATTTATCGTGCCGCTCAACGCATTAATTCAGTTTCATGCGGCGGATCACGAGCTAGGCACTGTGCTGGCCGCCAATAACTGGATCCAAAACCTGTCGATGCTGGGCTTTTTGGTGCTCACCGCGATGTTCGCGCTGGCGGGGGTCGATAGCCATTACCTGCTGCTATTGGTCGCTAGCGTGGCGATGGTGGGCGGTGGCTACACCATTTTCAAACTGCCCCAGAGCCTAGTGCGCTTCATTCTCAGCTTCCTGCTTACCCGCCGTTACCGCGTAGACGTTCACGGGCTGGAAAACCTGCCCGCCCAAGGCGGCGTGCTGCTGCTGGGCAACCACATTAGCTGGGTAGACTGGGCGATGGTGCAAATTGCCAGCCCGCGCCCGGTAAGATTCGTGATGCTGAAAAACATCTACCAGCGCTGGTACCTACGCTGGTTCTTTAAAGCGCTGGGCTGCATTCCCATTGAGCGCGGCGCTGGGGCCGAAAACGCGCTGGCCGCCGTGGCCGAGCAGCTCAACGCAGGGGAAGTGGTTTGCCTGTTTCCCGAAGGAGCGATTAGCCGCAACGGCCAGCTGGGCGAGCTGCGCCGAGGCTACGAGCGCGCCTGCAAACACGCCCACCCAGACGTGCGCATCGTGCCGTTTTACCTGCGTGGCCTGTGGGGCAGCCAATTCTCCCGCTCGTCTAGCAAACTCAAAGAGCTACGCAATGCGCCGCTGCACCGCTCGGTGGTAGTCGCCTTTGGTAAACCGCTGCCCAAAGCCACCCCCGCCGACGTACTCAAACGGCGTATCTTCGAGCAGGCGACCCACTCGTGGCAACACGCCATGGAGGAGCTGCCTTCGCTGCCTGAGGCCTGGATCAACAGTGTCAAACGCAGCCCAAGCGCCCCGGCGCTGGCCGACACTTTGAGTCGCCCACTCAACGCTGGCCAAGCGCTCACCGCTAGCCTGCTGCTCGCCAAGCGCTTTCGCCACCGCAGCCTCAACGAATCGACGCTTGGCCTACTGCTGCCTACCAGCACTGCTGGGGTACTGGCCAATATGGCCACGCTGCTCGCGGGTAAAACGCTGGTGAACTTGAACTACACCGCCAGCCAAGCTGCTCTTGCCTCTGCGCTGCAGCAAGCCGATATTCGCACCGTCGTCACCGCGCGCCGCTTTGTGGAAAAGCTGAGCCAACGGGGACTGGCGGTGGACTCGCTGCTGGAGGGCAAGCAGGTGATCTATTTGGAAGATCTACAGGCGGGGATCTCCCGGTTTGAGCGCGTCAGTACGTTTCTTGCCGTGCGCCTGCTACCCGCTTGGTTGTTACAGGCGCTGTTCTGCTATAGCCGGGATGCGGACGCCACGGCGGCCATTCTGTTCTCCAGCGGCAGCGAAGGGCAGCCCAAGGGTGTGATGCTGAGCCACCGCAACCTGATGGCCAATATCAAACAGACCTCCGATGTGCTCAATACCCAGCACGACGATGTGGTCATGGCCTCGCTGCCGCTCTTTCACGCGTTCGGTTTTACCGTCACCCAGCTACTGCCATTGATCGAAGGGCTGCCGCTGGTCAGTCACGCCGACCCCACCGATGCCCCAGGTGTTGCCAACGCGGTGGCCAAGCATAAAGCCACCATTATGTTCGGTACCTCCAGCATGCTGCGCCTGTTCAACCGCAGCCCAAAGGTACAGCCCGCCATGTTGGCAAGCCTGCGTGTTGTGGTGGCCGGTGCCGAGAAACTGGATGAAAGCGTACGTGAAGGGTTTGCGCACAAATTCGATAAGGCGATTTATGAAGGCTACGGCGCGACAGAAACCGCTCCCGTGGCGGCGGTCAACCTGCCTGACGCCGTCGGCGTTCACTACCAGCAGGTTCAAAAAGGCAATAAGCCCGGCACCGTGGGTATGCCGCTCCCCGGCACCAGCATTAAGGTCGTCGATCCTGAGAGCTTCGAGGAGCTACACACCAACGAGCCAGGCATGATTGTGATTAGCGGACCACAGGTGATGCAGGGCTATCTCAACGACCCCCAGCGCACCGAACAGGCCCTCAAAAGCTTCGACGGCCAGCGCTGGTACGTTACCGGCGATAAAGGGTTTATCGATGAAGATGGCTTTTTAACACTGATCGACCGCTACGCCCGTTTTGGCAAAATCGGCGGCGAAATGGTCAGCCTCAGCGCCGTTGAAGCCGCGGTCAGAGCGGTCATCGACGACCCCGACATACCGCTGATGGCCGTCAGCCTGCCCGATGCAAACAAAGGCGAGCGCATCGTCCTACTGAGCGAAGCAGCGCTGGACGCCAAAACGCTCAAAACCGCCCTGCGCAGCCACGGCACGCCCGCGTTAATGATTCCCAGCGACTGGCTCACCGTGAAAGTGATACCTCGTCTAGGGTCAGGAAAAGCAGACTTTGCTGGCGCGAAACGGCTTGCCGAAGCGCAGTTTAATAGCACAACCTAAGAAGCAGGCTAATTTAAGAAAGAATACTTAACGTATTAGGAGTGTTTATGCCTCTATTCAGAGTAGTAAGTCGCACTACCTGGGATCAAACGCAGCAGCAGGGCTTTGTCCCCCGCTGCGGGAATGACCACAAAAACGATTGTGTACACCTGAATTTAGAAGAGGCGGTTTTATATACAGCCAACAAGTATTTCTCTCATGAAGAGGCGCCGTTGGTATTGGAAATAGACGAACCAGCGGTCAGCCACCGTTTGGAGTGGCTGCCTCCCAATGAGGAGCAGCCCTGGCAACGGCCAAGGGCACACATCGACAACTTACCGCAATCCGCCATCCTGTCAGCAAGGCCTTTGGCCTATCAGGCAGGATCATGGCACTGGCCAAGCTAATGCTTTACCTGGATAAACAAGACGGGCAATACCCTTTACGCCGGAAACGGCAAACCGCCTCGATAGAGAAACTCACTCAGTTCAAAGGTCGTTACCCCAGCGGCATCTTTGCGCTTGAAAGAGACTTGATCGGCAGTCGTAACACAAAACCACGACTGCATATCGGCAGGCTGCTGTTGGGTGAGCGCGCTGGGTGTGAACAAACCTACACAGCTGCCGCCAGCAGGGTCTCTAGCTGACGCATATTCGAACGCTTCTACTCCTGCGGCTCGCATGGCGCTGCCTACTTGTTGGCAAGGGGCATACTCCACGGGATGCCTTAACACTGCTTGATGATTGGCAAAAACTTCTGAGTTCAGTGTTACTCCCTTCGTAACGGCGTAGCCCACCGAAAATAGCGTGTGCTCTGAACGTAGGGAGTCCGCCGCTGGCGTGCCTTCCATTGAGTACCAAAACACCCAACGATAGTAGGCAGACTCAGCGAGAGTCGTCGGTATCGTTTGCCCACCGTAGAAGATGCTAGGCTCATGGACACGGCCAAACCGTGACCCCCATTTGAGGGGCGGATATCGAAAAGGCGTTTTTAACAGGTAGTGAAGGTCGCGCTCCTGCTTGGGATAGGGAGGCTTGGCCGTTTCGAGCAGTGCTTCCAATATTTCCTGCTCTTCTAACGTATCGACGTAGCTTAGGGTCGCGACTTGCTCCTGGCTCTCAACCAACCGATACAGCGTGCCGGAAATAGGCACGATATGGCTTGTGCCATCACAGCGTTCCCAAATGCTCACACCTTGCCCCGCATCCCATCAACGAATCTAAGGACTGCGAACAGCCCCTCTAGCCGTGTGACTTGTTCAGCAGGCACGCCCCCCGTGGCACGGTTGGGCGTGCGCATAAAGTGCTGAATCCATACTTGATCTCCTCCCGTCAAGGCGAACAGCGCTCGCGCTAAACGAATCAGCAGTAGCGCCAGCTCGCCTTGTTTAGAGTTTGGGTCAAGCTTCAAATTTTTCTTTAGCTGCGTAATGGTGGTGCGGTGTACCCCTAGCACGTCAGCTAACGCTGATTGCGATAACCCCAATTGCTCAGCAGCACGTAGCACCGCTTTCGCGAGTACCTGATCAGGCGTCGACCTAGATTGAGCAAGCGCAGGCATGCAGCACCTCTCGATGATGAATTCACATCAATTGTAGCGAAAAAGTTGCTAAATCACATTTATCGCCAGCGTTTTTTAGTCGGCTGCAGGCGCTTCGCCACCCTCACTTTGGTTATTCTCAGTGCTATTCCCAGGACTCTTTTCAGAACCACTGCTAACACCCTCGTTAGCGCTCGATGCGGAGCGTTTGCTCTGACTCTCCCCACGCGCAATATCATGATGGCTAATCACCACCACATCGCGTGGCCACCATTCCGGGTGTTCGTCGCGGATATAGGCCATTAACTTTTCACGCACGTTCATCTCAGCGGTCCAGCCTGCCATGGGGTCGGACGTCATTAAGTAGCAGGTGACCGTTTGTGCGTGTGCGGTTTGGCCGGTGACGTAACAGAGCAGCTTATGGTGCTCTATCACGCTATCCTCTTCTTTGGCAAACTCTAAAAACTTCTCGCGTACCTGGGAGATATCGGCACTCAGGTGCAGGGTTAGCTCCAGGAAGCGATACATCTTGGTGCTTTTCACCGAGAGGTTTTCGAACGGCTTGGAGGTGAAGTACGTGACCGGCACGATCAACCGCCGCTCATCCCAGGAGCGTAGGCGGATGAAGGTGTAGAAAATCCCCTCCACATAGCACCACTGCCCTTCGAAGATCACTAAATCGCCAATGCGGATGGGCTTGGCCAGTGAGAGTTGGAACGACGACAGAATATTGCCCAGCACCGCCTGACCCGCGATACCGACCAGCACGGCCAACACACTGGCCGAGGCCAGAATGGAAAGCCCTAGAGATTCAAACAGCTGGATTTGCCCAAGCACATAGACCGACACCGAGACGACGGTGATCAAGATAATCACTCGACGCAGGGCGTAGAGCGAGGTTAGCAGCCGGCGCTTGTCTTTGGGTTTGGTGTCGTCGATCTCCCCCACCAAGCGGCGGGTCATGCGCAGCATGATGGTATCGACCAGCCTCAGCGCAATGGTGCCTGCGCCCCAGGCCATGATCGCAATTAGCAACACCCTGAACGTCGTGGTGGCCACCGCTGAAAACGACACCACGTAATCGAGCAGCATTTGAGTGACCAGCGACATCGCGATGAGCGCCACCGGCACGCCGATCTGGTCGGCGAATATCGTCGATATACCGGAGGGCAGAATACGGGCGATCAGCCCCATCAAGTAATAGGTCGCGATGCCGACGACGCCAATGGTGATCAGAAAAACGGGGATAGCCAGCCACTCCCAAATTTTCAGCACGCCAAACGACGCTTTGAAACGTTCAGGAATGTAGCTCTCGAGCATGGAAGGGCCGTACTCTTCGTACAGTGTCGGAATCGATGACACGCTCTCTGGCATGATCAGCCAGATGGGGTCCTCTTCCCCCACGCGATAGCGCCCCAGCCGCACATCGTAGGCTTGGCCTTCCACCTGCAGCGCGGCTAACTCGATATTGCGTCGGGGTTGGCCCGCTAGTGGATTCTGGCCAGAAGGGTCCTCGATGGCGGCATCCTGGCGGCCCGGCAGGTTGGAGGCATTCAGCCACTCGCCACGGCGCAAGATCTCGGCAAGCTGTTTGGCCAACTCGGTCCCCCGCGTGGCCTGCTCGCTGGGGTCGATATCCGCCAGGTTCAACAAATGCGCCGCATCGGCGTAATTTTCCTCTTCGGTGAAATTCAAGAAGCTGCGGATGGTCTCCCGAGGCGACATGCGCTTTGCATCGTCGGGTACGTCATCCAACCCGGTGTTGATCGCATCCATGGTGAACCAACGCGAGTCGTCGCTCTCATCGCCTTGCGTTTGCGCCATCCCCACGCTGGAAAAAAGTAGCGTGACGGCCAGCACACACCAGACGGGCCATGAGCTTTGATTTTTCATACTTGCCTTATTTAGTGAAAGTGAGCCAATACGTCCATCCACCAACGGCTTGCGCCGCGTGCCCACTGTCATCAGTGGGCGATCCATGTCGATGGTTGGACAAAGTACAGACCACGTTCCCCCATCCGGCAAGCACGAAGGCTAACGCGATGGCTGACCAGGAAAGGGAATGAACTCGCGGTCATCGTCCGGAGGAAGCTTAAAACGCCCGTGTTCGAAGTCGCCCTCGATCCACGCTTGCTTGGCGGCGTCCAGTTTTTCACGCGAGGAGGCGACGAAATTCCACGAGATATAGCGCGGGCCATTGAGGGTTTCCCCTCCCAGCAGCATCAAACGTGCCCCCTGCTCCCCTGCCACCACGGTCATCGCATCGCCCGGCCGAAACACCATCATACGCCCAGCCTCGAACGTCTCACCGGCCACGAGAATTGCGCCGGAGGTCACATAAAGCCCGCGGTCTTCGTGATGATCCGGCAGTGGCAATTTCGCGCCTGGGGCAAGCACCGCGTCGGCGTAGAACATATCGGAGAAGGTCTCTACGGGAGAGCGCTCGCCCCAGGCCGTGCCCAGAATCAGGCGTACGTTTTTCCCTTCACCACTGAGCAGCGGCAGCGTCTCTTCACCGTGGTGGGCAAAGCTGGCGGGCTTGTCCTCATACGCCTCGGGCAGTGCCACCCAGGTTTGAATGCCAAACAGCGAGTGGTCGCGTTCGCGGGTGGTGGGGCTGGTCCGCTCAGAGTGGGTGACGCCATTACCCGCGACCATCCAATTCACCGCGCCAGGATAAATCATCTGGTTCGTTCCCAAGCTATCGCGGTGCTGGAACTCCCCTTGGTAAAGGTAGGTGACCGTTGCTAACCCAATGTGTGGGTGCGGCCGCACGTCGATGCCCTCTTCACGGAGGAATTCGGCCGGGCCCATCTGGTCGAAAAAGATGAACGGCCCCACCATTTGCCGTTTCGGAGCAGGCAACGCTCGGCGCACTGCAAAACCGCCAATGTCGCGAGCGCGAGGCACAATCAGCGTTTCGATGTCTTCCAAACGGCCAGCGGAGGGGCAGTTCGGCTCGATATCAGGCATCCAACTCATCACCAGTCTCCCATCGACGTTCACGTAATACGAGTCAAATACGGTGGTGCACGTAGTAAGGGTATAGCTGAAACGGCCCCGGACTGCCCGAAGCGCGGTCAATCTTCTCCCAAACGCTGGAAGGTGTCGTCATACAGCGCGGTGAGCAACAACTCGCCCTCTTTATTGACGCGAAACTCGCCGTAATGGGCCGTCTCATAGCGCTCGGCATGGCCCTCCTGAAAGAAGAAGGCGTTGGTGGCAAAACGCACCCGCCCATGGCGCAGGCGAAACTGTAAGCGCCGCTCATCCGCTTCTAGCGGTGTGCCATCGTCTATTCGCTGGAAGTAAGCCACTCGAGCGCTATCGACACGGACGACCACGTCACCATTCATTGAGGCTGAAGGGGTCTCACCGCGCTGATACAGCTCGCTTTGCAGGCGGTTCGCCAGGGCAAAGTTGAGCGCCATATAGTCGCCCTGCATTAGGGAACGGGGATCGACCGGGGCCAGTTCCAGGTAAACCACCTCCCCTTGCGCGATATGACGCTCCTTCTGCCAAATGGCGCTGTTGACCACGACCAACATCGCCAGCGTGGTCAGCAGGACCACCCATCGAAAACGCCTAACGCTAGCGGCCATGGTGTTCACCTCTTTTTGTTGTCGCTAAGCGCCAGCGCTGCAACCCCCAACGCAGCGCTAACAGCGCGAAGCCCAGCACACACAGCAACGCTGCCTTGTGAAGTAGCGAGATATCTAACCAGTAGTAGTAGGCGCTGACCGCCGCCAGCAGCAGGAGTATACCGCTGGCCATTAACACCCGATGGCTAATCGCAACGCCCAGTAGTAGCACCGCGATGCCGCTACTCAGCCCAGGCGCAAAATAAGAGAGCACCGCCACCAGCAAGGCAGCGCTATACACCGCCCACATCACACTGCTTGAAGGCGAGTGGCGGCTCAGCGCCGTATGTGCTACCCATAACAGCGCTACGCCTGCCAATGCCGTGCTGATGCTTCGGCTGAGCATCGGGGAAAGGGCGTCCAGCTCCGTAAAGTTGCCTAGCCACAGCGCCTGCCCTGCATGGGCAACGCCTTGCAGCATAAGCACGCCCACTAACAGGCCCATGCCCCAGGCATGCATGTCACTCAGGCGCTCCGGCCAGCGAAACTCGTTCAACCACAGCCCCACCAGCGCTAATACCACAAAGCCACTCGCCACCTGCGTCAACCCACTGGCGGCAAGCGAAAACTCCAAAGCAAGGCACGCCAACACGACGGCCACAAAGCGGTGAAGGCGACTTGGCATCCCCCATGCAAAGGCCATTTGCATGATCACCAGTGCCCAGCCCAAGCCCACAGAAAAGCTAAGCGCATCCGCTAGCGGCCACGCGATCAACAGCTGCCCCACCAAGCTACACGCCAGCGCCATATGTTCCATGACATCGCTATCGGATGAGCGTCGCAGCAGCGCATACGCGCCTAGTACCATCAATCCGCCGACCAGTAAGGCAGCAAGCGGGCTTTCTAGTACCCACACCACGCCGGTGGCGATAAACCCCAACAAAAACAGCGCGGCCAGCCAGCCGGAAAGCGCTTGAACGCCGCGCACGAACCAGGGCATAGAATGCGTGGCAGTGGCCCGCTCATTCAGAACCACTCCCGCTTGCGCGAGTGCTTGCTTCAACGGTGAATATTGTTGGCTCATTGGATAGCCTCACGCTGTAGGCGTTTTAGCCACGCTACGGCTGCCGCTCCCAGGGCAAATACCGTCACGGCAACGATCAGCAGTCCGCCTGGATCGCCTTCCTCCCACATCACCATCCGAGCCATACAAAGCGTCAGCACGGCGATAACCGATACGCAGCCACCGGCCAGCATCAACAGATCCAACCGCCACCACCGGTAAACGCCATACAGCGCAGCCAACCAAACGGGGTAAAGCAACGCGCTTGGCGTGACGCCAAAGGTGAACCCAGCCACCCAGCTCATCATCAGCAGTGTGATCGGTAGGCCACTGCCCAGCGCCAGCACGCGTATTGCCCAGCGCCCTGGCCACGCTCGCCGTTGTGCGCCCCACTCCCACACCGCTTGCGCCGCCACGTTGGCTACCCAAAGCCCCCATAAGCCCGACTCCCCGGCGAGAAAGCGGCCATTCACGCCCCAGCCCCATACGCTGGCATGCAGCCAAATCGCCAGATTCCCCACGCCCAGCCATACCAGCCAGAGCGGGCTAAAACGCGCCGCCCATACCCACGGCAGCCCCAAGAGGGCCCAAGCGAAAAAGAGCTGCCACGAGTCTGCACCGGTTTGATACACCTGCCCAACAAGCGCCAGCAGAACGCCCAGCAGCACAAAGGCAGCCGTGAGCGCTACCCGGCTAACCCAAACATTCGCAGGTCGCCAAACCGCCACGCCCACCGCTACCAATAACACCGCCTGCACCAAGCCAAAGCGCAGCCAGTGCCCTATCGCCACCCAGTGGTACGCCACGAAAAACAGCACCGCAAAGGCCAGTGCTAAGGCACCGAGCCACAGCATTAGCCTATCGAGCAGTGCCGCCCAGGCGCGGGGCGTAGGATGCAGGCCTACAATGCCAATGGCCTGTGGCACCTGCTCAGGTGAGATCATTCCTTGCTCAACCAGCGAGACGAGTTCACGGCGGTTCGTGGTCACGGAGGTTCCTTATGCACAGTTTTTTATAAGTCGATTTTATGAACCGTTTTATGAACAGTCGCGGTATCTATCGGTATTCGCAGCGCTGCGTTATACATTCGTTAACCTTGCGAGATAAACTCTTTAACACCCCGTGATGTTCCCGTGACGCGTAGCGCCGAGACTAACAGTGAGCCTACCAACCCGGCAGGCCTTCTCTCGGAGAGTTACGCACATGAACAAGCTCACCACTCTGGCAGCATTATGCCTATTCAGCCTGATGGCAACGGTCAGCCATGCAGAAGAGATGAAAAACGATGGCGGCATGATGCAAGACAATATGCAATCCGATGACATGGGCCACTCCATGGACGACTCAATGGGTGACTCCATGAACAGCGATATGGAAGAGCACGTCATGATGGATGAAGGCATGTCTGAAAACAGTATGGCCATGGATGACGACATGAGCATGGAGAACGATCACATGGACACCACCGACAGCATGAAAGAGTAACGCCCCTTTCGAGAGCCAGGAAGCTATGACGCGAAACGTTCTGATCATCGAGGACAACCCAGGTATCGGCGAGCTGGTTCGTATGCACGTGGCCGAGCTGGGTATGACGCCTGTTCTTTATGACCGGGGAGATACAGGGCTCATGCGTTTTCGCGAAGGCGGTATCGACCTGGTGATTCTCGATCTAATGCTGCCCGGCTTGGATGGGCTATCGGTCTGTCGCGACATCCGCTCCTCCCCCGGCTATGTGCCCGTCTTGATGCTGACCGCCAAAAGCACCGAGCTGGACAGAGTGCTGGGGTTGGAAATGGGAGCGGATGACTACCTCACGAAGCCGTTCAGCGTGGCGGAGCTTTCCGCCCGGGTAAAAGCGCTGTTTCGGCGAGTGGATGCTATGGCGTCCGCCTCGCTTGAAAAAACCAAAGAGCGCGAGCTAACCGCCGATGCCCGAGCCCTTCCCTCTGGCCGAATTGGTCAACGATGTGGTGCAAAAGCACAGCCAAGCAGCCCAAGAGCGCGCGCTCACGCTCACCCTCAGCGGCGACCCCGCGTTACCCACCACGTATGCCGACCTCGCCATGACTGAACGGGTACTGGATAACCTGATCAGCAACGCCATTGCCTACAGCCCAGCGGGAGGCAACATCAAGGTCATCGTAGGCCACACCGACGGCCAGCCCGAGGTGCATGTACAAGACAACGGCCCCGGCATCCCTCCCAAGGACCTACCGCATATTTTCGAGCCTTTCTATCGCGGCGATGTGTCTGGCAGTACCGGGCACGCCGGGCTGGGGCTGGCGATTGCCCGGCGAATCATGACCCTCCAGGGCGGGGATATTCAGGTGACGAACCTAGCCGCAGGGGGCGCCTCCTTCTGCCTGCGCTTACCGGCTCATTCACCGCGCAAAGCCTGAGCAGAGAGCGCTACACGTGGCACAAAAAAACGCCCACCGTTGTCGGTGGGCGTCTGTTTTGATGCGTGTGGAATGCTTTAGCAGCGCAGCGGCTTAACCAAACACACGGCGCAGGTGGGCGCGATACGCGGCTTTGTCACGCTCTACGTCTGGCGCCTTGATCACGTCGTTGGCAATGAAGGTCGGCTGGGCCTTGAGACCAATGAACTCCTGAGACTTGTGGAACGGGAAATACACGCCATCCACGCCACGGCCTTCGAAGAAGTTACCTGGCTCGTCGAACGCTTCAATCGGCGCGTTCCAGGTCAGCGACAGCATGTAGTGGCGGCCTTGCAGCAGGCCGCCGCTACCGTACTGTTTGGACGGGTCCTGGCGAGAGCGGCCATCGCTGGCGTAGAGCGACCCGTGACCTTCGGTGAAGACTTCATCGATGTAGCGCTTGACGGTCCAGGGCGTGCCCATCCACCAGCCGGGCATTTGATACACGATGCTGTCTGCCCACAGGTAATTTTCGACTTCCGCAGCCACCTCGTAGCCCTGCTCGATGACCGTTTCGCGCACCTCGTGGCCCAGCTCTTTCAGCGTATCCACCGCCACGGCATGCAGGGTATTGTTGAGTTCTCCACCAGAGTGGGCAAACGCTTTACCGCCATTGATCAACAGTATCTTCATTGTTTCGACCTCACTAGGTATCGTGACCACCCCGCTAACACAAGGTAAGCAGGGCATTGATTGGCGAGTATTGTGCAGCGCAAAGGCGCAGAGAAAAACCAAACGTCCGGCAAGAGACTTTTGCGCTAAAATCAATAATAGATTCATCATCGAGGCGCTTACGAACGATGAAAAGCACCCTGGAAGAGCAGCAGGCGTTTGTCACGGTAGTGGATGGCGGCTCGATTACCGCTGCCGCCGAACGGTTGGGTATCACCGTGTCAGGCGTCAGCCGCGCGCTGAACCGCCTGGAGCAGAAGCTCGGCACGACGCTGCTGCGCCGCACGACCCGACGTTTGGAACTGACCGAAGAAGGGGACACCTTTCTCGCCCACTGCCGACGCATCCTCGCCGCCGTGGAAGAGGCCGAAGAGGCCCTTCTTGATCGTCATGACCAGCCTCAAGGCAGGCTGCGAGTCAACGCTGCGCCCAGCTTCATGCAGCATGTGGTCGTGCCCGTGATCGGTGAATTTCGCGCCCGCTACCCTGGCATTACCCTAGAGCTGGATACCCACGACCGCTTCGTGGATTTGCTGGAGCAGCGAGTCGACTTGGCCATTCGCATTGGCACACTGGAGGACTCCTCGCTTCACGCCCGTCCCCTTGGCCACAGCGCGCTGCGGGTACTGGCCAGCCCCGCCTATCTGGCCCGTCACGGCACGCCTCAACAGGTAGAAGAGCTTTGCCGCCATAGCCTGCTCGGTTTTAGCCAGCTCGACCACTTGAACCACTGGCCGCTGACCTGCGCGGATGGTAAGCGCTTACATATCACGCCCACCCTGGCCGCCTCCAGCGGCAGCACGCTGCTAGAACTTGCTCTGAAGGGGGAAGGGATCGTGTGTTTGGCGGACTTCATGACCCGCGCGCCCCGGCAGCACGGCACCCTGGTCGACGTGCTGCCCGACCACACCGAACTCGTCACGCAGCCGATTAACGCGGTTTACTACCGCCAAGCCACGCTTTCCCAGCGTACCCGGCTGTTTATGGATTTTTTAGCCGAACGGCTGCCCGCGCAGTATGCCCACGGCCCGTGAGAACGCTAAGCGCCGCTTGCTTCGCTTTGGGTAAAACTCGGCTACTGACCTACACTGGTTACGCAACACAGGAGGTCGTTGCTTGGCCGAACGCCTCGCATTTCATCGCATTCGCCAAGCATGGCCATTCGCTAGATCAGCATAAGGAGCATGCCGTGACAGCCACCCATACGCATACCTACCAACGTGGGCTGCCCCTCTTTCACTCGGTGTTTTTAGTGGGGTGCCTACCGCTTTTTTTAGGCGCCACGCTCAGCGACTACGCTTACGCCAATAGCTATCAAATTCAGTGGGCGACTTTTGCCTCCTGGCTCAACGCTGGCGGGCTAGTATTTGCCGGGCTAGCGCTGATCAGCTCACTGATCAGCTTCTTTCGCGCCAAGCCTCGCAGACTCATGCTACTGATCTATCCAGCGCTCCTGCTGCTCACGTGGATACTCGGCTTTGTGAACGCCCTTATCCACGCGCGGGACGCCTGGGGCATGATGCCGATTGGTTTTGCGCTCTCCCTGGTGGTCACCATTTTTGCAGGCACCGCCGTTTGGGTGGGGTTTTCCCGTTTTGGCCACGGAGGTAAGCCATGAAGCGCGCTCTACGTCGCCCGCATTATTACGCCGCGCCCCTCTTTTTGCTGCTGGCAGCGGGTAGCGCCAGCGCCCAAGAGGTCACCCGCTACGGGCCTAACCCGACGCTGCCCGAGCCTTCTCGCGGCCTGCTGCCCAACATGAGCGTGCCCGAGCCCGCCGAATGGGGCGATGCCCTGCCCAGCGTGCCCGAGGGCTACACGATCACCGCGATTGCCACCGATCTACAAATCCCCCGCCAAACCCTGGTACTGCCCAATGGCGATATCTTGGTGGCGGAAGGCAGCGGTGGTAATGCCCCCTCTCTCAAGCCAAAGGATGTCATTGCCGGGCTGATCAAATCCCAGGGGACCACCTCGGTGCAGAGCGGTAACCGGCTGACACTGTTGCGCGATGCCGATGGCGACGGCCGCTATGAAGAGCAAACCACCTTTGCGGAAAACCTCAACGCTCCCTACGGGCTCGCGCTGATCGATGACGCCCTGTATGTCGCCAATCAAGATGCCCTGGTGCGTTTTGAGTACGAAGAGGGACAAACCCAAGCCAGCGGGCCACCCGAGGTGCTTACCCAACTCCCCGCCGAGATCAACCACCACTGGACCAAAGCGATGACCGCCAGTGCCGATGGGGAGTTTCTGTATGTGGGCATTGGCTCCAACAGCAACATCACCGAGCGAGGGATGGAAGCGGAGGTCAATCGCGCGGAAATCTGGCAGATCGACCCTGATACCGGCATGCACCGCCCCTATGCCACGGGTCTTCGCAATCCCACGGCGATGACGATTCAACCCGGCACCGACCAGCTTTGGACGGTCGTCAACGAGCGTGACGAGTTAGGCCCCGACCTCGTACCCGACTACCTCACGACGGTTCAGGAAGGCGGCTTTTACGGCTGGCCGTATAGCTATTGGGGCCAGAATATCGACCCCCGCGTTCGCCCACAGAACCCTGAAAAAGTAGAGTCGGCGATTGCCCCCGATTACAGCCTGGGTTCGCATGTGGCACCGCTAGGTCTCGCCTTTTCTATCCCCGAAATGGGCGATGAATTCGCTGAAGGTGTGTTTATCGGCGAACACGGCAGTTGGAACCGCGCCGACCCGGTGGGCTACAAAGTGGTCTTCGTACCGTTCAGCGACGGACAGCCCAGCGGCGACCCCATCGATTTTGTTTCGGGCTTTCTCACCGATGATGGTCGCGCCCGGGGCCGCCCGGTAGGTGTCTCCATCGACCCCGACGGCGCGCTGATCATTGCCGACGATCTCACCAACGCCATTTGGCGCGTCACGCCCAACGACGCGTAAAACCACAGCGGGTGGCCTGCCATCCGCTTACCCTCTCCGCTTTCTCCTGCTCACTGCGTGCCTAGCTTAAGCTTGCTTAAGGGCACTCACTATAGTTTATTAAGCGTGATCGCCCCTCGCCGATGAGAGAACGCTGATGCCCGCTGCCAAGACGTTTCACGCCCCGTATCTACACACGCCGCTGCCTCATGGGCACGCCTCTCATGGGCCTGGCGCCTGCTGCTGTGGTTCACCTATGCTGCAGCAGTTTCACGAGCGAGTGATGGCCGACCTCACGCGCCGCCAAATGCTGGGTGGCACGGCAGCGGTCATGGCGATGTTTGCCGGGCTCAACGTGCCCACCGTGGTGAGTGCGCAGCCGCGTCACGCCAGCGGCCCGCTGCTGCTGACCAACCTACAACTGTTTGATGGCAGCGGCAGTGCGGTGCAGAGCGGTGTGTCGGTACGTATCGACGAGGGGCGCATTCAAGCGTTGCTGCCCGCCGATGCCGCAGCCGACGGGGCGCAGGTGATCGACTGCGGTGGCCGCGTCCTCATGCCCGGACTCATCGACGCCCACTGGCACACCACGCTGGCAGCGATTACCCAAACCACCGCCATGACGGCTGATGTGGGCTACATCCATCTGGTGGCGGCCCAGGAAGCCAAGCGCACGCTCATGCGCGGCGTGACGTCGGTGCGAGACGTGGGCGGGCCGTCGTTTGCGCTACAGCGCGCCATTAACGAAGGCATCGTCGATGGGCCGCGTATTTTCCCCGCCGGGGCGATGATTTCCCAAACCTCCGGGCACGGCGATTTCCGTATGCGCCATGAGATTCCACGGGGCTCGAATTCCCCGCTCAGCGAGCAGGAGCGCCAAGGGGTCGCGGCGATTGCCGATGGGGAGGATGAAGTCCTGCGACGCACCCGTGAGCAGCTCATGCTCGGCGCCTCACAAATCAAGCTGATGGCCGGTGGCGGCGTGGCCTCGCTATACGATCCACTCGACAGCACCCAGTTTACCGAACGCGAACTGCGCGCCGCCGTAGAGGCTGCCGACGACTGGGGCACCTACGTCATGGTGCATGTGTACACCCCAAAAGGCATACAGCGCTCACTGCGGGCAGGCGTCAAATCCATCGAACACGGCCAGCTCGCCGATGAAGAGACCGCCCGCATGATGGCAGGCGAAGGGGCGTGGTGGAGCCTACAGCCGTTCTTGCAGGACGAAGACGCCAACGTGTACCCCGACGCCGCCCGTCGCGAATCACAGCGGCAAGTGGCCGAAGGCACCGTGCGCGCCTACGAACTCGCCCAGCGCTTCGACATCCACACGGCCTGGGGCACCGACATTCTGTTCAGCCCACAAAACACGCCTAACCAGCTGCGCCAACTGGCCAAACTCACCCGCTTCTACGACCCGCTCACGGTGCTCGCCATGGCCACTGGGCGTAACGGCGAGCTGCTAGCCCTCTCCGGCCCGCGCAACCCCTACCCCGGCACGCTCGGCAAGATCGAACCCGGTGCCTGGGCCGACTTACTGCTGGTGGATGGTGACCCTAGCCGTAGCCTCGATTTTCTGCACGACCCCGAACAGAATCTGCGGATGATCATGAAAGGCGGGCGTATTTACAAAGACACCCGCTAAGCCACGAACAGCGGCTCACTCCCGGTTAAAAGCCCAGTAAACGGCGGCGCAGCGGTCGGATAGCCACCAGCGCCAGCACCGCCAAGGCCAGCCACTCCAACCAGTGGGGCAGCAGCTCTTGTACTTGGCTCGCCTGCTCCACCGGGTTCCAGCCGGCCATCCTGACGGCCGTATCAAACGACCACCCCACCAGCACGGTAACGATCAGCACGCTGGCGAGGTACACGGCGAGCGCCGCATTACCCAGCTCGCGGCGCAAAATGGCCAGCGTGGCGAGGCTGGTAATCGGCCCCGCCAACAGGAACACCAGCGCCATTCCTGGCGAGATACCGGCTAACAGTAGCCCTGCCGCCACCGGCGTGGCGGCGGCCGCACAGATGTAGAGCGGTATGCCCACCACCGCCATCAACATCAGCGCCAACAGGCCACCCGAAAACCGTGCCAGGGTATCCGGCGGTACCAGCGTGACCAGCACGCCCGCCAGCAGCAGCCCGGCAAACATCCACGCGCTGATATCATCCAACAGATCGCTAAACGCATAACGCAGCCCCGCTTTCAAACCGCTAGGTTCGCCGGTTTCGGCGTGGTGGTCATGGCAGCCATGCGACGAGCAGCAGCCGCTCTTGGCGACAGGTGCAACGGCCTCTGAGTCGCGGGTAAAGCCCACTAGCAAGCCCGTCACAATGGCCGTCACCAGCGCCCCAACAACGCGCACCACCGCCATGAGCGGCCCAAGCAGCACGCTGGTGAGCAGAATCGAGTCCACGCCCACGCCTGGGGTGCTGATCAAAAACGACGTGGTCGGCCCGCGTCCCGCACCGCCCCTGTGCAGGGCAATGGCGGTGGGAATCGCCCCGCAGGAGCACAGCGGCAGCGGCATCCCAATCACCGCCGCCCGCACAATGCTGCCCAGGCCACGCCCACCCATCCAGCGCTGCAGCAATGTTTCGGGTAGCCAGGCTTTGATCAACCCGGCAATCACCAGCCCCAGCAACAACCAGGGGGCTGCCGTCAAAGCAATGTGTAGCAGCTCGGTTATCAGCGTCATCTCGTCACCTGCTTGTCCACGGTGGGAATAAGGATTAGCCTAAACCCTGTAATCGTTACAGGGTCAAGCCGATGACACACGCCTATCGCATTGGAGAAGTGGCTACCCGCACCGGCTGTTCACCGGAGAGCATCCGCCACTATGAGAAGCTTGGCTTGCTGCCGCCCCCATCACGCGGTGAGCAGGGCTATCGTTACTACGATCAGGCGGCCGTCGAGCGCATCAGCTTTATACGCCATGGCCGCCACCTAGGGTTAGACCTACACAGCATTCAGGAGCTGTTGACGCTGTCTGACCACCCTGACACCGACTGCAGCGCCGCCGATGACATCGCCAGCCGCCATTTAACCCATCTGGAAGCGCGTATTGCCAAACTGCAAGCGCTCGCGGACGAGCTGCGCCACGTGGTTCACCAGTGCCGAGGCGGCAAGGCCGCCGATTGCCAAATCATCCAAACGCTCTACGAGCACCACCCCACCTGCCATGAGCATGGTTGCCGTGACGCCGCCGCTAAGCGCTAATGCCAGCGGGCTACCCAAAAACCCTGAGTTGCCCGCTATTCATGCCGCCACGTGCGGTCCTCTTTCTCGTCTACCCCTCTACATCCCGCCTCGCTTTAGTGAGCAATTCACACGCACTCCTCTTTTCACCTCGCTATGAGTCACTCTCAGTAGTTATACTTACTTATTAGTAAACGCGTATAAATGAAGTCGCTATCTTTCAACCTTCAATACACATCGATACACATCAAACAATCAATTTAACAACTATTAAAAATATTAAAAGAAATATCCATAGCGCTTTCACGTCTATCTGAAAATTGATCCATATCAGCTTTTTATCGTGGTGTTGACATTGTTTCACAATCCAACCCACACACGCTCTGTTTTCGTGATTACAATCGCCCCGTCATTAACAATAAAAACGCTTACTTCCTCTCAAGACCACATGAAAAGCTAAGGGAATACGCCACATGAGCCGTCTCATCCATAATCTTTCGATCAAAAAAACGCTGACTATCGCCATGGGCACGCTGGTGTTATTCATGCTACTGCTCTCTGCGTTGAGCATCGTCATCAATAAAAATGGCACCCGCTCCCTGCATGAAATCGCAGACGTGGGAGTGCGTCAGATGAACGCCATCAACCGCTCCGAAGCGAACCTGACCCAAGCCAATGCCAGCACTCGGGAATACCTCAAAGCATGGCAAGAGAATGAAACAACGAGTGAATTGAACCGCTGGAAGCTAGAAGCAGAGACGTATTTATCCTCCGCCGAGCAGCGCTTAGTCGAGTTCAATACCATCGCCTCACCGCCCGAGAGCGAGCGGGAAGCGCTTGCCGCCGAGATCAATCAGATCTATCAACGTTATACCGACACACTCAACCGCGTACTTCAAGCGGCCACTCTAGGAGCTGCACAAGACGCTTGGCTACCGGTCATAGAATTAAGAAGAGAGTTTCAAGGCACGGTGCGTAACTTCGTGCAATTAACGGAAGCAAGAACGAAAGACATATTGACCGAAGATAAAAAGAACAGCCAACTCACGTTATTGGCCACCCTATTTATCATGAGCTTTGCTTTACTCATGGTGGTATTGGCTCGCCTCGTCATCGTGAAAGCCATCATTAACCCCATCAATCATACCGTCACACATTTAACAGCGATTGCCAGTGGCGACTTAACACAAGACATTCAGCGTTTAGGCCGTAATGAAATCGGCGTGCTGCTGTCCGGGTTACATGAGATGCAGTCGCAACTCACCAGTATCGTGCAAAGTTTAAAATTAAACAGCGACAACTTATTTACCGGCACGAATGAAATTTCCATCGGCACGCAGGATTTATCATCGCGTACGGAAGAGCAGGCTTCCGCCCTGCAAGAAACCGCTGCCAGCCTGGATGAGCTGACCGCCACGGTCAAAATGAACGCCGACAACGCCGCCGAGGCCAACAAAATCACCTCAAGCGCGGCCAAAACCGCCCACACCTCCGCCGAGGAGAGTGAGCAGATGCTGGCGATGATGCGCGAGCTGGAAGAGAACGCCACGAAAATGGGCGAGATCGTCGGCATCATTGACGGCATTGCCTTCCAAACCAATTTGCTGGCACTCAACGCCTCGGTAGAAGCGGCACGAGCAGGTGAACAAGGCCGAGGCTTCGCCGTAGTCGCCAATGAAGTGCGCCAGCTCGCCAGCCGCAGCTCCCAGTCGGCGAGCCAAATCCGCTCGATGCTGGAAATAAGCCGCACTAAAACCGTTGAGTGCTCGGGCCAAGCCCAGAAAAGCGGCACGACCATTCGCGAACTGGCCGATAACGTCAGTAAGGTATCCGCGCTGATGGCAGAAATTACCCAAGCCTCGGAAGAGCAGAGCCGGGGGATCGATCAGGTGAATATCGCCATCTCGCAAATCGACTCCGTCACTCAGCAAAACGCCGCGCTGGTGGAAGAGTCCAGCACCGCCGCCGCCTCGCTGGAAGACCAAGCCAAACAGCTCGCCGAGATTACCTCCCAGTTCACTGTGGCAACCTACGCGCCAGCTCGTCAGGAGCCTCTAGCCCCACCGGCCAGCTACGCGCCGGCGACAACTCCCGCGCGCAAAGCAAAGCGGGAAGCCGAAGCGCTCGAGCTGGATTGGCAAACGTTCTAACGCTTCTAAAGCCCTTCGACTCTTCCCTCCTGGGCGGCTAACAGCCGCCCTTTTCTATGGCCTGGCACCTGCCACACCGTTAGTGTGGTTGTCGCTCGCCTTTCAGCCAAGCCTCGGCTAGGGTGATGAGGTGCCATCGTCAATAGGAGCTACACATGATTGAAACAAAGGAAGAACTCGACGCTATCAAAAAAGCGTGCCAAACGATGGTGACCAAAAGCGCCGGCCTTTCTGCGGGCACCGCCATCATCCCGGTGCCGGGGCTGGATATCGGCTCGGACGTCGCGATTTTGATGCGCATCATCCCCAAAATTAACAGCCAGTTTGGGCTGACGCCGGAGCAAATCGACGGCCTGGATACCGACAGCAAGCTGTTCGTGATGACCGCCATCTCCAACACCGGCAGCAAAATGGCGGGCAAATACATCACCCAGAACCTGATCATCTCGCTACTAAGTAAAATGGGCGTGCGGGTGGCGGCGAAAGGTGCCTCCAAATTCGTGCCGCTCATCGGCAGCGCCGTGGCAGGCGGCATCAGCTTTACCGCCATGAAGTACATGGGCAACAGCCATATCGACGACTGCTACCGCATCGCCCTTGCCGCCCTGGAGCACCGACAGCTCGAACGCGTGGTAGAAGACAACGCCATGATCGAAGCCGACAACCCCACCCAAATCGATTGATCCCATAGCCACGCTTCATGGGGCAGCGCCGTTAGGTGGTGGTATGCTTTAGCGACTTTTCATATTGCGTAGGAGAAAGGAATGCCCGCTTATATCGTTCTGACCCGTGAACACACCCACGACAGCGAAGAAATGCAGCGCTACAGCGAAAAAGCCAAAGCCGCCCGCGAAGGCCACGACCCGCAACCGCTGGCGTTTTACGGCGATTTTGAAGTGCTGGAAGGCAGCGCGATGGAGGGTGCCGTGATTCTACGCTTCCCCGACATGGCCGCCGCCCGCGCCTGGTACCAAAGCCCCGCCTACCAAGAAGCCCGCAAGCACCGCTTCCAGGGTGCTGATTACCGCGTCTTCTTGGTGGATGGCATCGAAGAGGCGTAAGGCCTCGCTATTCGGCTCACTTGTTGAGCTGAATAGCCTTTATATTCGGCTCAAACCTCTTTCGCTGCTCATTTACCCCAGCAGCAGATCACGCTCGATAGGAATGAACTCGCTCGCGGCGTTGATGAGCGAAGCAGCGGTGAGCTGAGGTACGCCGTACACCTCGACGCGTTTGCCGTGCACCTCGCGAATTTTCTGGGCTAACAGATCGAAGTCGCCATCGCCGGAGACCAGCACTACCACATCCGCTTTCTCGGCGTATTCGATGGCATCGAGGGTGATGCCCACGTCCCAGTCGCCTTTGGCGGAGCCATCCGCACGCTGGATGAAGGGCTTGAGCCGGACCTCGAAACCAATCGAGCGGAGGATATTCTGGAACTCACGCTGCTTGGCGTCGCCCTTATCGATGGCATAGCAGCGGGCGGCCACCACCTCCCGGTTGGCCGTTGCCTTGGCCCAGAAACGGCGATAATCGAAGTGTTTGCCGTAGGCCTCGCGCACGGTGTAATAGACGTTCTGGGTATCCACGAAGATAGCGACGCGTGTCATGGCAAAAGCCTCAGCAGGTAGTGAAACGCCAGCCTCTTGGGGCTGGCGTTAGTAAGCGGGTATGGTACCGCGCCGCTATTTAGAATGCGCCCGCTTAGCAGGAACGAAGCGCAACACCCCCATCACCACCGAGCCGACCAAGAAGCCAATCACCGCTGAACACAGCGTATTGAAACTCCAGCTCAGCGTGCCGCCCAAGGCCCCGGTGGCCTCGCGAATGCCTAGCTCAATATGATGTACCCACTCATAGGGCGCGCTGAACCAGCCCGTTCCCTCGGCTCCCAGATTCACCATCAAGATATGCCCACCCACCCAAAGCATGGCGATGGTGCCCACCACCGAGATGGTCGCCAGAACCTTGGGCATAGCCGTGACCAAGCCACGGCCCAGGGCTTGTACGCCCGAATGATCCCGCTGGGCGAGTTTCAGGCCCACATCGTCCATCCTGACCAGCAGCGCCACCACGCCATACACCAAAACAGTGATCACAAACGCGACCACGACCAAGCTGGCTAGCTGTGACCAGAACACCTGATGAGACACCGTCGCCAGCGCAATCACCATAATTTCAGCAGACAGAATTAGATCGGTGCGGATGGCACCACTCACAATTTTCTTCTCGGCTTCCGGCCCTTTTTCGACTGCGGGCTTGTCATCGTCATGCTGGCCAGAGAGCTTATGCCACACCTTCTCCGCGCCCTCAAACGCCAAGTAGGTGCCGCCTATCATCAGGATGATCGGCAGTAGCCCGGGCAGAAAATGGTTCAGCAGCAGCGCCGCCGGTAAGATAAACATCAGCTTGTTGCGGATAGAACCCAGCGCGATCTGCTTTACAATCGCCAGCTCACGCTCTGCCACTACCCCGTGCAAATATTGCGGCGTCACCGCCGCATCATCCACCACCACCCCAGCCGCCTTCGCCGTCGCACGACCAGCGGCAGCGCTCACATCGTCCAGTGATGCTGCGGTCAACTTCGCCAATGCGGCAACGTCGTCCAGTAATCCTATTAAACCGCCAATGGCCATGGGTGCTTCCTCCGTGAATAAGCATTGCAGACAGTAAAGCACACGATAACTGGAGCGGGCGGACTCTTTTACGCCAAGGGCAGTGTCGTTTCTCTCCCTTCATGCTCTACCCTCACTGCGTCACTTCAAAGAGCGGCCTTAGAGGGAGCGCGCTATAGAGTGCGGGGGTGCTACCTTAAGGAAGCATTTTCAGGAAGCGTGATTTGCCCCATTAGATAAGGCGCAACGCGGCCTTTAATCATCACGCGCTCGCCTTCTACCACGCAGCTCAGCGCGCCTTGGCGTGCGCCACCCTGGCGGGCAGTAAGTGCTTGCTTACCCAAACGCGCGGCCCAGTAAGGTGCAAGCGACGTATGCGCCGAGCCGGTGACGGGGTCTTCTTCCACGCCGACCTTGGGGCCAAACCAGCGAGACACAAAATCCACGTCATCGCCTTTCGCGGTAACGGCCACACCTCGCCCTGGTAACTGTTTAAGCCGCTGCATATCTGGCACAAGGCGCTCAATCACACTCGCCTCCTCGACTACCACCACAATGTCATCCGAGATCAGCAGCTCCTCGATTTCGATACCGCCCAGGGCAGCAGCGACTTCCGCGTGCATGTCTAGCGGTGCGAGCGTTTTCGCGGGGAAGTCCATCACCAGCGCATCGCCTTCGCGGCGAACGGTCAGTACACCGCTTCTGGTTTCAAAGGCCACCGCCTCGGCCACCACGCCCAAGGCATGGAACACCACCCAGGCCGCCGCTAAGGTGGCGTGGCCGCACAGATCCACCTCCACCGAAGGCGTAAACCATCGCAAGTGGTAGCCCGCTTCCGTGGGTACGAAAAAAGCGGTTTCGGACAGGTTATTCTCCGCTGCAATGGCCTGCAGAAGCGCATCATCCAACCACGCCTCTAGCGGGCACACGGCGGCAGGGTTGCCCTCAAAGGGTTTTGAGGCGAAAGCATCTACTTGGTAGAGGTCGATTTTCATGAGTTATCCCAACGCAAATAAAAGAATCTCATCAAGATATCGTAGAAACGTGCATGCAGGTGAGGGTTAGCAAAGTCCAGTAGAAGGCAAGCACGCTGAGCCTCCCTCTGAGCGTGAGTAGCCTTCTAAGCGTTGCCTTTGCGACGGTGGCCCTGGTTATGATCGTCACGGCGCGCTTTGCCGAACGTTTCGCAACGCGCTGGAGCATTCCAGGCTGCGCCCTGCGTGGCGTGCTGCAAGACTTCAACGACATGGCAGCACAGCTTGGAAGCTGATCGTCTATACAGGTGGAATGGCAGCGCTGACTCTAGTGTTGCTCACCTGCCTAGCGCGTGCTGAAGCACAAACGTAAAGGTAATGCCGCTTCTGCCGGAGGCATCAAGCTCAATCGCGCATCGTTAAGCGCTGAGCTCGTCTCCGCCTGGTAGCCATCACGGCCACTACCGCGATGCAAAGGGTAGCGGCAACACCCGCCCAAACAAAATGGGAAAGGCCGCTTAGTCGCTCAAAAAGGGGCGCAAGGGCCTGACCAAACAGATAACCGAGCGTGACCCAGGCGGCCGACCAGAGCAACGCCGAAATAGCATTGAGCAGGATAAATCGTGGCCAAGGATAATCGGTTGTGCCAATCGTCACCGCACCGGCCATGCGTAGCCCATAAAGGAAGCGTAAGGAGAACGCGAAAACGTCCGGGTGGGCGTTGAACGTGGTCACTACACGCCCACCCGCTGCGCTACCCTGCACCGAACGAACGATAGCGCTATTGCGCCCCCCATGCCCAAGCAGGAAGAACACTTGATCCGCCACGAAAGAACCCAATGCCAGGGCGATGATAGCAGGCCAAACGCCGATCAGGTGCTGATGAGACATGATGCCGCCCAGCATCGCGATGCCCTCGCCCTCCAGGCTCGCCCCCACGAATAAGCCGAAGCTGCCATAATTCGCCACCAAATGCTCAAGCGTCATTTGCGTTCATCCATAAAGTTACCCCGGAGCCGTGGGCGGCACGTAAGCGCCATTTTTATAGCGATTCGGGATGATGCGGAGGGTTGAATAGGGCTTTTTAGCGGCAGGCAGCTTATTCAATCTGCAAGAGGCATTCAACAGCAACGCACGCAGCCCACACCCATCAGTGCAGCTAAACCAGCTGCCCGTTATTATCCTGCTAACTACTTTGCCTACTGGCATCATGCACACCATACCTACTCACTGGGCACGCTATGCATAACCTCTGGATTCCCGTTGTCGCCATTTTCATCGTGGCGGGCCTGATATTCGGCGGCCAAGCCTACTCCGAGGCCCAGCGTGATGCGCACATCGCCACAAGCATATCGGAACGCCTCGGTAGCCAGACACAGGCCGACATCTCGCATTTAAAACGCGTCAACAAGGGTTATGGGGTTTGCGGGGATTATCACCTTGCCAACGTTGAGCATGGCCACTTCTACTACAACAGCGCCACCGAGCACCTAGCGCTAGGCACCGATGCGCCGTTGTACCACGACAACTGCGATAGAGTTTCTGACTAACGCCTTGGAACCTATCGTTCTCAACAGGTAACCCTACCCCACCTCCACGGAGTAACGTGTGCTGCGCCCGCCGCCAGGTAGCTTAGAAAGACAGCCTTTCTCCACCAGTTCTGCCAAATCCCGCGTGGCGGTGGCTTTACTTACCTTGGCAAGCGACTGGTACTTGCGGGCATTAATACCCTGTGCAAACTCTTCGCCTGCGGTATCCAACAAACGGTTCAGCACCTTAATTTGCCGTTCGTTCAGTACCGTAGTGGCATGTTGCTGCCAAAAGGTCGCTTTCACTAATACACGGTCGATTCTTAACAGCGCCTGCTCAAGCGCCTCTTTCAGCGTATCGAGGAACCACAACAGCCAAGGCGTAATATCGAGACTGCCCTTCTGGGTGTTTTCGAGGTAGTCGTAGTAAGCGCTTCGTCGCGCCATGATCGCCGCACTCAGAGCATAGAAGCGCACAGTCTACCGTTAAGATTGTGACAGCTCACACTGGCTAGCAGCTTCCATCATTTTCAGCAAACACGTTCATAAATATCGCACAATAGCCATATATAAATTTTAATTATCAACATTAATTGTCAGCAAATAAATCTTCTTTATTATATATAATTTTCTGTCATCTCGGCTTTACTTATATAAAACCTAGCTATGATTTATCACGTTAACACGATGAAAAATACAAAGCAGACTGCGCAATTTCTTTTTACATCATTGCACACTCATTCACATAATAATTACCAAAAACCTAACCATGCCACTTACGTTTTCGACTAACAACAAGTCTTCTTTAGCACTAGAGAGGAGTCTATTTTTTAAAATTCAATTAAAAGAATAAAATAGAAACCTCTCAAGCCAAAACCAAGAAATAAATTTATCTTATTAATTAATGCGCAAATTAAATTTATCGAACCGATTCTGGAAAACTATTACAACGATATTTTTCCAAACCAAGGATACCTTGCATGATAATCTATGAAATTTTTTAACAAAAGATCATTTTCACTACTTCCTCTAGCAACCTTATACCCTAAGTACTTCTTTACGTCTTCCAAGCCCCCCCTCGGCAAGAGCCTTTCTATTTCAACCCTTTCACGCACTGACAATGATGGTAAAGAAATATCATAAATTTCTTGATTCTTACCATAATAAAATTCCCAATCTTTTAACTTTGAAGTTTCTGAAAAGTCATTTTTATTCTCACTAGATAACAAGATACAAGTAGCAGTCAACATTCTCTGACCATCTTGATAAACAAATGAACTTAATATTACAGCTTCAACATTTGCCTTATTAGCTGTACCCGCAGAAAATGCATTATGTATAGTTTTGAGCAAGACTTTATGGAAGTTTTTTGCGGTAAAATCTTCACTATCCAAGTGCGAAGGAAGGTATTCATTGGGTATTTTTTCTTCAAAAAACTCGAGACGATCTTGCTGTAAAGTTTCAGGCCTACCCTTGTCCTTGAGATTTGCAACATGCGCATTAAGCGTTACTTTGAGCACGTCAAATTCGGACATTTTTTCAATTGCATTTTTAACATCATCCAATTGAGAAACATATTCAGTATTTACATAATCAAGCCAGAGTATAGTTTTTTTTTCAAATTGATCGCTGGCTATAAATTCAGATGAAGTAACTGCCTCAGGCAACAACTTAATACAAGAGATAGGTTTATTGAACTGTTGACGCCTTAGAGTATTTTCATCGGATTCTATTGACACCATATCTGTTATATTAAGATTACGATGAATACTTTTAAAATCTTCTAAAAATGGTCCGCCGAAACCTACATAGCGATAACGTTCTATAGGCGTATCACTTTTCTCTGCGACCCATGAGTCAAGTATTTTCAACTTCTCTTCAAACAAAATACGCTCTACTGCTTTATTTTGGCGTAGATGATAAGGAATAGTTGATCCAGAGGACATTATTTAGCCCTCCTTAAAGCTTCGTCAAAGCATTTCTCTCCGACTTCTTTAGGTGAAGCAGACTCGTTTTCAAAATAAAACTCAGAAATGGTTTTAATATCTTCAGCTGGTCGACTGAATGTGATACGTCGCTCTGTTGACTCTATTGTTGGCATCGGCAAGTTAGGAATAAATTTTCGAGCATTTTTATTTTCCTCACCTCTCATATTAGTCCATTTGTTTTGTGGTATCTTTTCTATAATATCAGATGGAATAACGTTTCTCGAACCACCACTCTGAATACTTAACCTGGCTCTCTCTTGACGATTTTTCCACTTATTAGTAAAACTTGTGAAAATCTTAAGGCCTTCTTTTATCCTGTCTTTAACTTTTAGATATAAATCAGAGTTTCCTTCAATACCACGTTTGGTAGTAGTTAATGGTAGCTTAGATGGGTCATTACATTGAAACTTTACAACACCAGCAATGGAAATAAACTGCGTGTGGTAACGTGGCACTCCAGACTCACCCCAACCAGTTTTTCTAGTTTTGTCTGCATTTAGAACTACTCTATCATTACATATTATTGTAATACCAGCTTTTGATGAGCTAGCCTTACTTTCAGTGCCTCTAAGTGCATTATCTTCTTCATCTGGGGTTATAAAACCACGATAAAAGCCTATCATTACCGAAATTTTTACACCATCCACTTCATCAATATAAACATATGGTGATATTGCTTCTTTTTTGTTAAAGAAGTCCTCTTCTATAGCTAAAACATTAGCACTAGAACTCACCACCGTCCCATTTATTTTAATCTCAAACCCATTCTCAATAAAAGAAGAATAATAAACTTCTGCAGCATTTTTTAAATCATTATAAAAAGCATTTTCTAAGCTGAATATTCTTTTAATACCCTCTCTTAAGCTCTCAACTATAATCTCTGTACCAGTATCACTAGCGTCAGTAACTTGTTGCTCTTGGTATGGCAGACTCCAGTCATCATCATCTGCCATCCATTCAGGAGACATATTTACAGTTAGATTAGTAGTGCTCGTTTTAGTTATAACTTTACAACTTTTCCCCATTTTAAAAATTGAACGTTTCATGCCTATGCCGTAGACACCCACAGTAGGTAAGTCTTGGTCAATATCAGCAGAAGGACGCCCCATTCGAAAAGCCGAATGAATTGCAACTTCTCTAGGAATACCACCACAATTGTCTTTAATTCTAAAACGTTCTTTATTAAACTCAATCTCAACTTTATAACCCTGATATTTACCTTTTTCTTGTCTTTTTCCTAATCTGCGTAACTCGCGCATTGCGCCATCTAACGAATTATCTATTAAATCCAATACGGCATCTAATAGTTCAATATCTCTTGTCAACATATCCACAAAAAATCTTTTAGCCGGAAAGGCTTCTATAATATTTTTACCATCATAATTAGCACTCATTTTTACACTCCAAGCTAAAATTTATAGTTAAAGTTTAAAACTCGCTACTTTTTTGGATAGGTGAATTTGATTGATTAGAAAAATTGATGCATCCTTTAATGTTTTTCATAATCACTTCTGCAACTAACGGAGACACGCTATTCCCTATCATTCTAAAGCTATGCCATTTCGTCGGGTGAAAACAAAACCAATCAGGAAAGCCTTGTAATCGAGCTGCTTCCCTAACTGTAATTACCCGTGCTGATTTTGGATGTATTGGACGAACAGCTTGATAGCTACCTTTATCAGAACCAGTACCAGCTCTCAAAGTTGGACATAAACCATCCCATGCTAATTTCTTTGCACGACTTACAGAATCAACTTCATTTGGTTTTAATTTCTGATAACGACTCTTCACTTCTTCCTTATGCACAGTAACGAACATCCCCGAAACCATTCCTTTTGCAAACTTCTCTTTAGCTTCAATAGAACCCAATTCATCCGGAGGTGGCATACGCATCTTAACTGCATAGTCTGAAAGTTTTTTAATTCTTTTATATTTTGCCCATCCAAGGTCGTGTTTATCTTTTGTCTGATTAATTGGTTCAGGGATATCTATAATGGCGTCTTTAACTGTTACAGAAGTGTTTTTTTCTCGTGTTAAAAAAACATCGCTGTAGTCCATTGTTTTAAAAAACTCAGGCTTATAGCCAAAAACTATTACTCTCTTACGCTTTGTAGCTGCGCCATAAAAAGAAGAGTCAACTACTACTGGCCCAATAATAGTATACAAATCAGCCATAGAATGAAGATCTTTAAGGAAGGCATCTTTATATGCTTTATCTAATAAACCCTCTACATTCTCCATCACAAAGAACTTGGGCTCTAATATTCTAACATGGCGAAAATAATGGTGAACTAACTCGTTTCGAGGATCATTCTTTTTACGTTTCCCCATACGGCTATAACCTTGGCAAGGGGGGCCTCCAATTACACCATCAACCTCACAGTCCTGAAGAATCAATTTCCAGGTATTGGAATCCATTTTAGCTAGGTCACCATTTATAACTCTAGCTCTAGGAAAATTTAGCTTATAAGCAGATTGCAATGTTTCGTCTATATCAACTCCTGCAACAGTAGTAAATCCAGCAAGTTCAGCGCCGAGACCAAAACCACCGCACCCACAAAACAAATCTACAACTTTCAAGTCATTTTCCATAATCAGAGTTCAGTATCAACTGTAAAACGTAGCAAAATGAGCTCAAGAATTTTAATTTATAAAACCAGTGCATATATTTATATCTGCATTGATGCCAAAAAATTTAAAGCCTCTCACTCGCCTTTTCATATGTCAAACAACTATTTCCGTAGCACTCTAAGAGACAAATATTTTTAGGTAAAAAGTCAATCAAGCATATGAGAAAAAACTAATTAAAGTCCAGCAACAATGATATCGCCGCATCCAGCGCCACCAGATAACCAAGAATTCTAATATAACAGTCTAATTAGATATTAATTAAAAAAAACCCGTTTTCCAACGGGTTTTTTAAAAATGGCTGCTCAGTAAAAGCTTCACTCCCACTCAATAGTAGCAGGCGGCTTACTGCTCACATCATAGGTCACCCGCGAAACGCCTTCCAACTCATTGATAATGCGGTTGGAAACCTTCTCCAGCAGCTCGTAGGGCAGGTGCGCCCAGCGGGCGGTCATGAAGTCGATGGTTTCGACGGCGCGTAGCGCGATGACCCATTCGTAGCGGCGGCCGTCGCCTACTACACCTACCGATTTCACCGGCAAGAATACGGCAAAGGCTTGGCTGGTTTTTTCGTACCAACCGGCGGCGCGCAGTTCTTCGATGTAGATGGCATCCGCGTCGCGCAGAATGTCGGCGTACTCTTTCTTCACTTCGCCGAGAATCCGCACGCCCAGGCCGGGGCCAGGGAACGGGTGGCGGTACACCATATCGTAGGGCAGGCCGAGCTCTAGGCCGAGTTTGCGCACTTCGTCTTTGAACAGTTCGCGCAGCGGCTCAACCAGCTTGAGCTTCATCGTTTCCGGCAGGCCACCCACGTTGTGGTGGGATTTGATCACGTGCGCTTTGCCGGTTTTAGAGGCCGCGGATTCGATCACGTCCGGGTAGATGGTGCCCTGGGCCAGGAACTCCACGCCTTCGATTTTGCTGGCTTCTTCATCGAACACGTCGATAAAGGTGTTGCCGATGATTTTGCGCTTGGCTTCCGGGTCTTTCTCGCCTTTCAGCTTCTCCAGGAACAGCTCTTCGGCGTCGACGCGAATCACCTTCACGCCCATGTGCTTGGCGAAGGTTTCCATCACTTGGTCGCCTTCGTTCTTGCGCAGCAGGCCGTTATCCACGAACACGCAAGTGAGCTGGTCGCCAATCGCTTTGTGCAGCAGCGCGGCCACAACGGAAGAGTCGACACCGCCAGAAAGACCCAGCAGTACGTGGCGATCGCCGACTTGCTCGCGTACGCGCTGTACTTGGTCTTCGATGATTTGCGCGGGCGTCCACAGCTTTTCGGCTTTACAGATATCCAGCACGAAGTGCTCAAGAATCCGCTGGCCTTGCAGGGTGTGGGTCACTTCCGGGTGGAACTGTACGCCGTAGAACTGCTTCTCTTCCCAGGCCATGGCCGCAATCGGGCAGCTTGGGGTAGAGGCGGTCACGGTGAACGTGTCGGGGGCTTTGGCGACTTTATCGCCGTGGCTCATCCATACATCTAGCAGCGCGTTGCCGGTGGCGGCGTCTACGTGGTCTTTGATGTCTTTGAACAGCGCGGTCTCGGCGTCGATTTGAATCTGGGCGTAGCCAAACTCACGCTGGTTAGAGCCTTCTACCTTGCCGCCCAACTGCTCGGCCATGGTTTGCATGCCGTAGCAGATACCAAATACCGGCAGGCCCATTTCGAACACGCACTGCGGGGCGCGGGGGGAATCCAGCTCGGTGACGGATTCCGGGCCACCGGCCAGGATGATGCCGTTGGGGTTGTATTCGCGAATCTCTTCTTCGGTGATATCGAAGGCGCGGATTTCGGAGAATACGCCGATTTCGCGAACCCGGCGGGCGATCAGCTGGGTGTACTGGGAGCCGAAGTCGAGAATCAGGATCTTATGGGCGTGAATGTCACTCATGGCGGAGCCTCTATAACGCGGAACGGGCCGCATTGGCTAAAAAGCAAGCGGCGGGGCAATGCCCGCCGCCGTGTAACTTAATGCGCTGGTTAGCTCACCCGGTAGTTGGGGGCTTCTTTGGTGATCTGCACGTCGTGAACGTGGGACTCGTTAAAGCCAGCGCCGGTGATTTGTACGAATTCCGGCTTGGTGCGCATTTCTTGAATATCGCGGCAGCCGGTGTAACCCATGGAGGCGCGCAGGCCGCCCATCAGCTGGTGGACGATGGCGCCCATCATGCCTTTATAGGGCACGCGACCTTCGATGCCTTCCGGTACCAGTTTTTCGGCACCGGCATCTTTGTCTTGGAAGTAGCGGTCGGCGCTGCCTTGATTCTGGGACATTGCGCCCATGGAACCCATGCCGCGGTAGGCTTTGTAGGTACGGCCTTGGTAAAGCTCAACTTCACCCGGCGCTTCTTCGGTACCGGCCAGCAGGCCACCGACCATCACGGCGCTGGCGCCAGCGGCAATGGCTTTGGCTAGGTCGCCAGAGAAGCGTACGCCGCCATCGGCAATCAGCGGAATATCAAACTCTTTCAGCGCTTCGGCCACGTTGGAAACGGCGGTGATTTGCGGTACGCCAACGCCAGCCACGATGCGGGTGGTGCAGATGGAGCCGGGGCCGATGCCGACTTTCACGGCATCTGCGCCTGCTTCCGCCAGCGCTTTGGCAGCAGCGGCGGTGGCGATATTGCCGCCAATCACTTGAATCTGCGGGAAGTGCTCTTTGATCCAGCGAACGCGATCAATCACGCCCTGGGAGTGGCCGTGGGCGGTGTCGACGATGATCACGTCAACGCCTGCTTCTGCCAGTGCGGCTACGCGGTCCGGGGTTTCCGGGCCGGTGCCGACCGCTGCGCCTACTAGCAGGCGGCCGTCGCTGTCTTTAGCAGCCATCGGGTAGGTGCGGGCTTTTTCGATGTCTTGGAAAGTCACTAGGCCGCGCAGGTGGAAGGCGTCATCGACGATCAGCATTTTCTCGATGCGGTGTTCGCGCATCTTGGCTTTGCTGACTTCGAGTTCGGTGCCTTCCGGTACGGTGACCAGACGCTCGCGGGGGGTCATGATATCGGCCACGCTGTCGCCGTGGTTCGGCTGGAAGCGCATGTCACGCTCGGTCACGATGCCGACTAGTGTTTCGCCTTCCACCACCGGGAAGCCGGAGAAGCCGTATTCGCGGGCCATGGCCAGCAGGTCTTCCAGCTTGGCTTTGGGGCTCACGGTGACCGGGTCTTTGACGATGACGCTTTCGTGCTTCTTCACCTTGCGCACTTCAGCGGCCTGTTGCGCCATGGTCATGTTCTTATGGATGATACCGATGCCGCCTTCCTGAGCCATCGCAATCGCTAGACGCGCTTCGGTGACAGTGTCCATTGCAGCGGAAAGCAGGGGAATATTCAGGAAGAGATTGCGGGTCAGGCGGGTTTTGAGGCTGACATCCTTTGGCAGAACGTCGGAGAAGCCGGGAACGAGGAGTACGTCATCGAACGTAAGCGCTTCTTGGGCCATACGTAGCATAGCGGCAACACCCATTGAGAAGTGGGAAGATGGGGCGTGAAAAGTTAATCGCCTATTATAACGTTTTGAGGGCCGCCCCAGCAATGCAGAGAGACGGTTGGGCTTATACCAATTGCTAATGACGCTGGGGGTCGCGCAAGCATAAGCGGCGCTGGCAAGGCTTACGCACCTCGTTTGAGGTATCGTGTCATCCACGAAATGATCACCAAGGCCACCGATGGAACCGACAAGCACATCACCCACTCCCAAAGCGCTCTCCGTGAGCCAACTGAACCAGCGCGCCAAGCAAACCCTGGAGCGCGACGTGGGGGAAGTGTGGGTAGAGGGCGAGCTTTCTAACGTGTCTCGCCCGGCCTCGGGGCATATCTATTTCACTTTAAAAGACGACCGGGCGCAGATCCGCTGCGCGCTGTTTCGTCAGCGGGCGCGCTTTGTCGCCGCCCCCATGCGCGATGGCGACCAAGTGAAGCTTCGCGGGCGGGTCTCGCTGTTCGAGCCACGCGGTGATTACCAGCTCATTGCTGAAGCGGTGCAAGCCGCTGGCCTTGGCGAGCTGCTGGCAGCCTTCGAGCGTTTGAAAGCGCAGCTGGAAGGCGAAGGCGTGTTCGCCAATACGCGCCCCCTGCCCTTTCCACCGCGCAAGATTTTGATTTTAAGCTCCGCCACCGGGGCGGCCATTCGCGATGTGCTGGCCGTATTGGCCGCCCGCTGGCCGCTGGCGGACGTGACGCTGATTCCCGTACCGGTTCAGGGCGCAGACGCCGCCCCGGCGATGATCTCGGCCCTAGGCTTACTCAACCGGCAAGCGCGGCTAGACCCCGAACAAGATGTGGTGCTGATCACCCGTGGCGGCGGCAGCCTGGAAGATCTCTGGGCGTTTAATAACGAACACTTGGCGCGGGCGATTTTTCACTCCCGGCTGCCGGTGATGTCAGCGGTGGGCCACGAGGTGGATGTCACCCTGGCGGACTTTGCCGCCGATATGCGCGCCCCGACTCCGTCTGCCGCCGCCGAGCGCCTAGTGCCGGACCAACACGCCCTCAAGCGCCAGCTCGCTCAAGCGGAGCAGCGTTTGCAACGAAGCATGCAGGCGCGGTTAGAACGCGATAGCCAGCGGCTAGATACCCTACGCGCCCGCCTTCGTCACCCCGGTGAGCAGCTCGCCCGCCAGCGCCAGCACCTAACTACGCTGCAGCAGCGCCTTACCCGCGCCATGCAGCAAACGCTCGCCCAGCAAAACGCCCAAGTGGCCCAGCTCACCCGACGCCTGACCAGCCAGGATATGGCACGGCTGCACCGCGCCGAAAGCGAGCGTATCAGCAGCCTACAGCGTCGTTTAGCCAGCGCCATGCAGCGCCTGTTGGTAACGCGGCAAGCACGCCTGCACAGCGCCGCCCGCGAGCTGAACGCCGTCAGCCCGCTGGCCGTACTCGGCCGCGGCTACGCCATTGCCCAAGATGCCCAAGGCCAAGTCATCCGCCGCGCCGACGACACCCAGCCCGGCCAACGGCTCAAACTGCGCCTGGGCGAAGGTCGCCTCAACGTTGAAGTAAAACGGCGCTACAAGAAGTAGCGCCGTGGCATGGGTGATGAGAGAAACGCGCGAATGAGCAGGTGTCACCGCTATGGCAGCGGCGGCTTGCGCGTTTCCGAGGTTGACGTGGTGGTAGTCGCCCCTGGGGTCGTGGGGTGGACGCTGCCGGGGGTGGCGCCATTAGTCCCTGCGCCCTGGGTGTTGCCCGACGGCGTGTTAGAGCCCGCTAACCCCGGCTCGTTATGCTGGGTGGGGTTATCATCCTCTTTATGCGCCTGTTCGCGATGCTCATGGGCGTGCTGTTTAACCGATTCCGCTTTGTCGTGAATCGCGTGCTGCGCTTTATCCGCTTCCGCCTCGCCCATTTTGGTTGCTTGATCCATGGCTTGGTTGCGGTACTCGCCCAGGGTGTCGTTCTCTTTGCGCGTCATAGCGCTCATGCTGGCAAGCGCCGCCCCCAGTGCAAACCCTAGGGCGCCAACCACCAGCGGGTGCTCTTGAATGAAGTCCGAAGAGCGGTCGCTGGCGTGGTGGGCGCGCTCTTTCATGTGATCGACGCGGTGTTGTGTGCCCTGCTGGGCGTGAGACATGGAATCGTGCATACGACCTCCCCATTGGTGCGCTTTTTCGCCGACTTGTTGTGCCGCCCCGTGAGCACTGTGGCCCACATGCCGAACGCGATCTTTGATGCCCGTGCCAGTCGCGTCGCTGCGCGGGTCGTGCTGTCCGGCGCTGGCGCGGGGCGGGGTTACCACCTCATCCGGCGTTGTTGGCGTTGGGTGTACATCGGTGGCATGGCCGTGGGCGTGGCGATGCCGATCAGAGCCATTCGATTGGCGCAGCATCAGCCAGCCCAACCCTGCGCCAGTGAGCAGCGTGGGCACGGGGTTTTGCTTCACCGTCGTGCCCAAGTTGGCAAAGAATTCGTTGGCACCGCCGTGGCGCAGGTAGTCATAGGTGGTGTGCAGCCACTGTTCGGGCGAAAAGCGCTCTTCGATTTGGTGCAGCGTGGCATCCAGCCGCTCGCAGGATTGGTGAATCTCTTGTTCGATCTCGTCCGGGTCACGCTGTGCCTGGCTGTGTGAAGTATCGCGCTCGCTCATTTCACCTCCTCCTTGACGTGCTGCTGATGCTGCTTGGCCAGCGTTTTGTCGCTGCGCAGGCTATTCATGGTGCGGTTCGGCATCAGCCCCTGGGCACGCACTTTTTTCAGCCCCGCTTTGAGCATGACTACGCCCACCAGCGTGACCACGACCCCGACGACTACGGCTGCCAGCCACGGGCGCGTTTCCGGTGGCAGCACGCCGTTCAATAGCATGACCAGCGCTGCCAGCAGCGTGAGAAACCCGCCCAACAGCACCGCGCCTGCCGTGGCAACGGCTCCCACGCCTGCCATCGCTTGATGGGTTTTTTCCGACATTTCGGCTTTGGCGAGTGCCGCCTCGCCGCGCACCAGCGCGGTCACTTCGTTGAGTAACGTGGATAGCAGCGTGCCTATCGAGCTGCTTTTTTGGCTCTCTGATTCCATTCTTGGTCTCCCGCTTCCTGCATGACGTGTGATGTAAGCGCGTGGTGAACACCTGGTTAAAGCGTTTGGTCGGGAACCGCCGTTTCGGAGGACGCGGCGGTCGCAGGGGCTTTATCGGGGGAGCTGCGCAGAAAGCGCGTGACCAAAAAGCCTGCGGCAATGGCGCCGCCAATGAACATGGCCGGCTCGCGGCGGCCGTAATCCTCGGCAGCGCGGCAGAGGCTGTGCAGGTCTTTATCCCGCATGCGTTGCGAAAAGCGCTCGGTGTGATCCGCCAGTTTTCGGGCCTGTTCCGAGCAGAAGGGTTGCTGCTGGCGGTCAAACTCATCCGCCGCGTTCTTGAGCACCGTGCCTAAGGTATGGGTGTGCTGGGCGGCGGTGTCTCGCTGGCGCTCGAACGTACTTTCGGCCTGTTCGCGGGCGGCCTCTTTGATGTCATCGGCACTCTGCTGACCTTTTTGCTTCAGTGTTTCGTGGTCAGGGTGATGACCGGTGTGATGGTCCGTGGCGTCGTGATGGGGTCCTTGATCGTTCATGGTGACGTTCTCCGTGTCAGTGAAACCTCACCAGAACTATAGCGAGCCTGGGGCCCCTTTCCATGTCCACACCGCCGAATTAACCCAGCGCATGCTGGGCCGCAACAAAGGTTAAGAAGGTGGCGGTCGCCAGCCATATCGCTGACGGTGCCCATAAAAAAGGCGCTGTTGACAGCGCCTGTTCGGTAGCGGGTATGGGCTTACTTTTTCTCCGACTCGTCATCGCTATCCGGATTGACGTGGTGCGTGTCGGGCATGGGGTTCGCATCGTCGTGATGGTCGTCGCGCTGGTCTTTCTTCTGGTCGTCTTTATCCGGAGACATAGTCCCTCCTACTCCTTGGTGGTCGAGAAAGTGGCTGTCTACACATAGCTAGGGACAGGCCTCCCTCACTATAGCTGCTGGCAGGTTGATTGCCATGCAGCGCGGCAATCCACACATCGTCAGCACAGCGCCAAGAAACGCTCAAAAAACAATAAAAATCATACCTTTAGCGACAAAACCCATTCTGTAGCGCCGTAGATGAGCTGTTTAAATAGCCTTTATTAATTCTGACTATGCCAGCCGCCGCGGGCGCTGTGTCATTTGCCCTTCCCTTCGCCTTTGGTCTACGTTGAAAGCTCCCCGCTGGCAGCCAGCCGCCCTGGAGAGGGGCGGCCCTGCCGGCAGATCGAAGCGATTCGTGCACGCAAAGGAGTGACCGCACATGAGCGAACAGCAGCAGCCCCCACAGCACCAGAACAAGCAACCCGGCGATGAGCACGTCATGCGTCCAGAGCCGGAGTACATTCGCGAAAGCTATCGCGGCACCGACAAACTGCTGGATAAAGTGGCGATCATTACCGGCGGCGACAGCGGCATTGGCCGCGCCGTGGCCGTCCACTATGCCCGTGAAGGCGCGGATAGCGTGATCGTGCATCTCAAAGAGACCCAGGATGCCGAGGAAACCAAACGGCTAGTGGAGGCGGAAGGACGCCGCTGTCTAGTGCTGAAAGGCGATGTGGCCGCGCCCAGTTTCTGCCGGGAGATCGTCAACCGTACCCGGCAGGAGTTTGGCAAGATCAACATCGTGATCAATAACGCCGCCGAGCAGTACGACTGGGACGACATTACCGAGATCCCCGACGACCAGCTCATGCGAACCTTTCAAACCAATATCTTCAGCCATTTTTACCTGACCAAAGCGGCGCTGCCCCACCTGAGCGAGGGTGATACGATCATTGCCACTTCGTCCATCAATGCGTTCAAGGGCAACGACACGCTGATCGATTATACTGCCACCAAAGGCGCTATTCAGGGCTTGGTGCGTTCGCTGGCGATGTCGCTGATGGACCGAGGCATTCGCGTCAACGCCGTGGCCCCCGGCCCCATCTGGACGCCGCTGATTCCGGCCAGCTTCGAGGACGATAAAGTAGCGGAATTTGGTAACCAAGTGCCGATGAAACGCCCCGGCCAACCCAGCGAAATCGGCCCGGCCTACGTCTACTTGGCCAGCGAGGAGTCGTCTTACATGAGCGGCCAAACCATGCACTTGAACGGCGGTGTGATTCTCAATACTTGAGCAGCCTTCCGGGGCGGTGTGGCCGCCCCGGCCACTCACCACTCACCTTTTTCCACTCACTTTCACCCCGCCAGATTTTTCACCAACACCTTGGATTTACGGGCATGGTTGTACGCTTCGCGCTTCAACGGCGGCAGGTCTTCTAGGCTTGCCGGGCGGAAGCCGCGCTCGACGAACCAGTGGGCCGTGTGGGTGGTGAGCACGAACATGTCGGACAGCCCGCGCTGGCGTGCCCGGCGTTCCTGGGCCTCTACCAGCCGTTCGCCGCGTTCGCCGCCCCGGTAGTTGCCATGAACGGCGACACAGGCCAGCTCGCCCACGGTGGTGTCGGGGAAGACGTGGAGCGCCGCGCAGCCGATCACCATGCCGTCCCGTTCGATCACCATGTAATCGTCGATCTCGTGTTCGAGTCGTTCGCGGGAGCGCGCCACCAGCATGCCGCGCCGCTCTAACGGCTCCAGCAGCTCCAGCAGGCCCGCTACGTCGTTCAGAGTGGCGGGGCGCAGCTGCTCGTAGCGGTGCTGGGTAATCATGGTGCCCACGCCGTCACGGGTGAACAGCTCGCCCAGCAGCGCGTCGTGATTGCGCCACGAGAGCAGGTGCGTGCGTGCGACGCCTTCGCGGGCGGCGGTGCAGGCAGCACTTAAATGCCGCGCCAATTCGCTGCCCGGCACAGCATGCTGCAGGCGTGGCTCGGCTTCAAAGGGAGACAGCTGGCGCAATAGCGCGCCCTGCTCGTCCTCCAAGCCGTCGGACTCGCCCAGCAAAATGAGCTTATCGGCTTTGAGCGCCACGGCGGCGTGTTGGGCGACCTCCGAGGCGTCTAAATCGAACACTTCACCCGTACTGGAAAACCCCAGTGGCGGCAGCAGCACTAGCGAGCCCTTCTCCAGCAGCCCCTCGATGGCGCTGGCGCGCACCCGGCGCACTTCGCCGCTGTGGTCAAAATCCACCCCTTCGCGCACGCCCAGCGGCTTGGCGGTGACCAGGTTGCCGGAAATCACGCTGAGTTCTACGCCGTGCAGCGGCGTGCTGGGCAAGCCAAGAGAAAGCCGCGCTTCCAACCATAGCCGCTGGTGCGCCGCGACCTGCTCGACGTGGGCCATCACGGCGCGATCCGCGACCCAGCGGCCATCCACTCGGGTGGGTTCGACACCGGCGGCCGTCAGCGCTTCATGCACCTGTGGGCGAATGCCGAACACCACGACCAAGCGGACCCCCAAGGTGTGTAGCAGCGCCAAGTCCTGAATGAGCTGCTCCCCTCGGCCAGAGGCCATGGCTTCGCCTTCGATCAGGATGACAAAGGTTCGCCCCCGGTGCGCATTGATGTACGGGGAAGCGTTACGAAACCAATCTACAAAGGGGAAACGAGTGTCCAAGGGCCGCTCTCCGGCAGCAGGTGAATGAAGATGTCGCTATTTACTTTAACAGAGCACCAAAAACAGCGGCACCTTCCGTTGCAAAGATCTTATGCAAAGACCGTTTGCGAGAAGGTGCCGCTGGGGAGGTGCCCGTTAGCCTTGGCCAACCGGGCACGATGACATCCGGTGATTAACCAAACATGCCTTTGAACATGAAGAAGAACAGAATGGCCAAGCCAGCCCCGGCGGGCAGCGTGATGAGCCAGGACATGGCGATGGTGCCAATCACGCGCAGGTTCAGCGCCGCCATCCCCCGCGCCAGCCCTACGCCCAGCACCGCGCCTACCAGGGTGTGCGTGGTCGAGATCGGCAGGCCGGTGCCCGAGGCCAGTACCACCGTGGTTGCCGCCGCCAGCGTGGCCGCGAAACCACGGCTCGGCGTGAGTTCGGTGATGCCGGTGCCAACCGTCGCGATGACTTTATGACCGTAAGTCACCAAGCCCACGACGATACCGCCGCCGCCCAGTACCAGGACCCACCAGGGCACCAGCGCCGACGCTTCGATTTCGCCGCCGGTTTGCACCACGCTGATCACTGCCGCCAGCGGGCCCACCGCGTTGGCCACGTCGTTAGACCCGTGCGCAAACGCCATGGCGCAGGCGGTGAAGATCATCAGCACGCCGAACACGCGCTCTACGTTGGCGTAACCAAAATGGTCGTTGGCGCTCTTTTCGAACTTGATGCGGCGCTGCATCAGCATCCCGATGCCCATGATCACCAGACCCAGCAGGATCGAGAGCAATAGGCTCTGGTTGAAGGTGAGGTCGAGCCCCACGTGGGAGAGGCCCTTGGTCAACGTCACCATGGCGACGATGAAACCGACCAGGAACACATAGCCCGGCACATAGCGCTTGGCGGCGGTGAACGGGTTGTCGTTCTCGAAAATCAGGTGATGGACCGATTTGAACAGCACGAAACCGATGGTACCGGCGAGCAGCGGGGACACGACCCAGCTTGCGGCAATCTTGGTCACCGCGCTCCAATCCACGGTAGACGCGCCCAAGCCCGCCACCGCGAAGCCCACGATCGCCCCGACGATGGAGTGCGTGGTGGATACGGGCCAGCCTTTCATGGAAGCGACCAGCAGCCAGGTACCGGCAGCCAGCAGCGCAGCCAACATACCGTATACCAGTAGCTGCGGGTCTTCTTGAAGCAGTTCGGGGTCGATGATGCCTTTACGGATGGTGTTGGTGACTTCGCCACCCGCCAGCCAAGCACCCAAGAATTCAAAAATGACGGCAATTAGGATCGCCTGTTTGATGGTGATCGCTTTCGACCCCACCGAGGTTCCCATGGCGTTGGCGACATCGTTGGCACCCACGCCCCACGCCATGAAGAAGCCGAACAAACAGGCCAGAATGATAAAAATGTCACCGTGCTGGGCAATAATCTGCATGAGGTTCCCTTAGCGTGCGGTCAAAATCTGCAGGCGGCTGCCCACGCGTTCTGCGCGGTCAGAAACTTCACCGACCCACTCGATGATCTTGTAAAGGAAGATCACATCCACCGGCGGTAGCTGGCTCTCTAACTCGAAAAGTTGACGACGAATCGCCACCTGCTGGCTGTCGGCCTGGTGTTCGAGGGTGTGCAGTTCGCGGATCATGTTCTGCATGACATCGGAAACGTTGCGACCAAAACCGGATTCCAGCAGGTCTTTCAACTCTTCCAGCGCTTGGCGCGCTTGGGCCACGCAGGCCACACTGGTGCGCATGTAGTCGCGCATCGGCTCGGCCAGTTCGTTGGGCACGCGCATTTTGCGGCCCAGCATGATGCCGGTAATGTCGCGCACTTTGTTGGCGATTTTGTCCTGCACGCTGATCAAATCGAGCAGGTCGGAGCGCGAGACGGGTAGGAACATGGTGTTCGGCAGGTTCAGCCGCAGCTCTGTCTTCAGGGTGTCGGCATCGTGCTCTAAGCGCGTGACGTTCTCGCGCAGTTCCGCTGCCGTGTCCCAATCACCGGCCAACGTTGCCTCGAAGAACGGCAGCAGTTGGTCGGCACATTCATTGGCCTTGACGATGTGGGCCAGCAACGGCTGGAATGGCGAGCGGCCAAACATCGCGGAAAAAGGGTTGGAGGTTACCATATAGCCTTTAGCCTGTTTTCGGGGAGCCTGGAAATGGCGGGCGCCAGTATAAAGAGTGCGTCCGCCGCTGTCATGAAAAGTTCATAATGTCATCAAAAATTAACCAAAATGTCACAATATTGAGGTGGCGATTGTCATGAAAGAGTCAACTAACGCGCCAGCGCCCACCGAGGTGGAACTCAAACTGGCACTGCCGCCCAGCCAGCTGTCAGCGCTGTTACACCACCCCGTTCTTGCGGCCACGCCGCCGGTTCAGCAGCGGCTTGCCAACACCTACTTCGACACCCCGGCGGGCGATCTTGCCGCCGCGCGGGTGGCCGTGCGCCTGCGCAACATCGACCAGCAGGTGCTGCAAACCGTCAAAACGGCGGGCCAGGGCGGCGGCGGGCTCTCTAGCCGCGAGGAGTGGGAGTGGCCTGTACCGACCGCCGACCTAGACCAAGCGGCACTGGCCAAGCTGCCGCCGTTTCAAGGCGCGCTGGGCGAGTGCATCGCGGCGCTGCGCCCCACATTGAGCACCGATTTCACACGCCGTAGCTGGCCATTGGTATGGCAAGGCAGCCATATCGAGCTGGTGCTGGATGAAGGGGAGATCGTCTGCGGTCGCGCGCGTGCGCCCATTTGCGAGGTGGAGCTGGAGCTGAAAGCGGGCGACCCTGCGGCGCTGTGGACGCTCGCCGTCGAGCTGGCCAGCGACGTACCGCTGCGCCCTTCCGATACCAGCAAGGCGGCGCGTGGCAACGCCCTTGGGCGCCAGCAGTGGCCACTACCCGCCGCAACGCGCCCTGCCGAATGGCTACACCGCGCCACTGTCGCGCTGGATGCCTACCACGACAGCCAAGACGCGGCGCACCTCAGCGCCGCACAGCAGGCCTTGGATGCGCTGGCCCAGCATCCGCAGCTCGATGGCGCAGCACGAAGCGAGGCCGCCACGCTGCCGAGCGCGCTGAATAGCCAGGGCATGCCATCCACGGCGTATGGCGTGGCTGCGTTAAATCTGGCCCGTCGCTTGGCTCACGAAACCGCGCTACGCTAACGACACTGCACGATTGATTAAGCCTACTTCAGGATGACGCGATGAGCTTTCCACTCACTCCCGGTGCCGACGGACTTCGCACCCGGCTGTTCCACCTTATCTTCGAATCCGATACGCCGGGGGCAAAGGCGTTCGACATTGCGCTGATCGTCGCCATTCTGCTGAGCGTGACGGTGATTTTGCTGGGCAGCATCGAGATCTATGCCGAGCGTTACGGGCATATCTTCTTCTACATCGAGTGGGCATTCACGCTGCTGTTTAGCCTGGAGCTGCTGGTGCGCCTCTACTGCCTGGAGCGCCCCACGGTCTACCTCAAGAGCTTTTACGGTATCGTCGATGTCGTGGCGATCATCCCTACCTGGCTGGTGCTACTGGTGCCGGGGGCGCATGGGCTGGTGATCGTGCGAATTCTGCGCGTGCTGCGCATCTTCCGCATTTTGCGGCTGATGGAGTTCGTGGGGGAAGGCAGGCTACTGCTGGATGCGCTCAAGCGCAGCCTGCGCCAAATTCTGCTCTTTTTCAGCAGCATTCTCATGGTCGTCACGCTGTTTGCCGCGTTGATGTACACCATCGAATCGCCGGAAGCGGGCTTTACCAGCATTCCCATGTCGATGTACTGGGCCATCGTGAGCATGACCACCGTGGGCTATGGCGATATCGTGCCGGCCACGTCGCTGGGCAAGGCGATTACCGTCATTCTGATGCTGATTGGTTACTCGATCATCGCCGTACCCACCGGGGTGTTTTCTGCCCAGGTGATTCGCTCGATTCGTGAAGACCGGTATTCGGAAGAGGCCTGCCCCGGGTGTGGCCATGACCGCCATGAAAAGCGCGCCCGCTACTGTCTGCGCTGCGGCACCTGGCTGGATGAAAATAGCGAAGACCCGCGCAAGAAAGCGCAGAAAAAGGATGACGATCCCGACGAGGAAGCCCCGAGCGATTCGTAGCGCTCTGGCAAGACGACGGGGGCGCTAAGCGCCCCCGTCGTGTAGACGCGTTTGCATGTCAATCTTGAAACGGCGTAATGTCGCCACGCCCTTCCCGCACGATTTTCGGCGGCAGTTCACGCAGGTCGATCACGCTGGTGGGATCGAGGTGGCAAGCGCCGCCGTCGATGATCAGGTCTAAGTGAGCACCAAAACGGTCGCGAATCTCTTCGGGGTCGCTCATCGGCAGCGCTTCACCCACGGGAATGAGCGTCACGCTCATCAGCGGTTCACCCAGCGCTTCGAGCAGCGCATGGGTAATCCGGTGGTCGGGCACCCGCACGCCGATGGAGCGACGTTTGGGGTGCAGCAGCAGGCGCGGCACCTCGGTAGTGGCATCCAGAATGTAGGTGTAGGGGCCGGGCGTGTGGGCCTTCAGCAGCCGGAATACGGCGTTATCCACTTTGGCGTAGGTGCCAATTTCCGAGAGATCCGAACACACCAGGGTGAAGTTGTGCTTGTCATCCAGCGAGCGCAGCCATTTGATCTTCTCGATGGCCTTTTTCTCGCCTAGATGGCAACCCAGCGCATAGCCCGAGTCCGTGGGGTACGCCACCACGCCGCCTTTACGAATGATCTCGGTGGCTTGGTCGATCAGCCGCTTTTGCGGGTTTTCCGGATGTATTTGAAAATATTGGCTCATCAATGACTCCTGGTCAGCATGGGGATGTCTTTCAGCGTAGCTGATCCCGCCGCTTAGCACCCGCGGGCGAGCATGCCGCTGGGGGCGTCACGCAGGTGCGCCAAGCGGGGGTGTTGCCAAATCGGCGGCGCGGCGGTGCGGGGCACCGGGCTCATACTGCCAGGGGCCGCGTGGCTACCGGGAAAGTGAAAATCGCTGCCCAGTGAGGCGTACAGCGACCGCTCGACCAGTTGGCGCGCCAGGTCGCGGGTGGTATCGGGGTTTTGCTGTCCACTCACCAGCTCCACGCCTTGGCCACCGGCCTCCATAAAGGCATCCATCAACAGTCCGCGCTTGCGCCGAGTGAGCCCGTAGCGCAGCGGATGGGCCAGTACGGCCACCCCACCAGAAGCGACGACCCACCCGACCGCTTCGCTGATCTCCGGCCAGTGGGCTTTGACATCGCCCTTCTTGCCGCTGCCCAAGTAGCGCTTGAACGCGCCAGCCCAGTCGGCCACCACGCCCTCCGCCACGAGCGCTCGGGCAAAATCGGGCCGCCCTAGCGGGCGGTCGCTGCCTGCCTGGGCGCGGGCTTTTTCCAGGGCGTTGGGGAGGCCCATTTTTTCCAGCCGCTCGGCGATCACGTCGGCGCGTTTGATGCGCGCGTCTCGCTGGCGTTCGAGCCCGTCGATCAACGGCCCTTGCAGGCCACCCGGCACCAGCGCGACCACGTGGATGTTGATGCCCTGCCAGCGAGTGGATAACTCGCACCCTGGCACTAGGCAGAGCCCTGCCTGCTGGGCAGCGTGGCTCGCTTCTTCCACGCCGTCCATGGTGTCGTGGTCCGTCAGCGCCATATGGGTCAAACCGCGTTCAGCGCACAAGGCCACCAGTTCAGCAGGCGAAAGCGCTCCGTCAGAAGCAGTTGAGTGCATGTGCAGATCCACCGTGTAACGCTGGTCGGCATCGAAGGCGGTGGGCAGTACAGTCGCAAGAGCGTTAGGAAGTAGTGGCATTAGCATGACGCCGTGTGGCGAGTTTGTCAGAATAGGCGTGTACAACACGAACAAGCTCGCCATGGTGCGCGCTAACCGGGGTGCGGTCAATGTGTTGACCTGGGCGACAGCGTCGCCACTGCCCCTGCCTTCAAGGAGTTATCCCCATGCTTTACGCCATTATCAGTGAAGACGTTGCCAACAGCTTAGAGCGCCGCTTGGCGGCTCGCCCTGACCATCTAGCGCGCCTCGAAGAGCTGCGCGATGAGGGGCGGCTCATTTTGGCAGGGCCGCACCCAGCCATCGATTCCGATAACCCCGGCGATGCGGGCTTCACCGGCAGCTTGGTGGTGGCGGAATTCGACAGTTTAGAGGACGCTCAGGCCTGGGCAGACGCCGATCCATACATCATCGCAGGGGTCTATGCCAAGGTAATTGTTAAGCCGTTCAAAAAAGTTTTGCCTTGACCCTTTGAGGCGAGTGTGGAGGGTCCGCCCGCTTTTTCACAGAGCCTGTGGAAAACTCTGTGAAAACCCGGCGGACGCTTTTCTATAAGCCAGAGATAGCGCCCCGATTAACAAATTGATCATTTTTTAACCAACCATTCATCACCCACGGATGCCCGCGTGACTCAACGCTCGACTCAAGCCCCACCCTTGCCACCGCTGGCGGCATTAAGCGCCCCGCAGCTCACCTGGAACGACACGTCACCCCACTCGGACGCCTTCGATGACGTCTATTTTTCCCGTGAGGATGGCCGTGCAGAAACCGAGCACGTGTTCTTGGGAGCGAACCGGCTGCCGGAGCGCTTTGCGGCATGGCAGGCATCGCGGGCGTTCGTGATCGGCGAAACGGGCTTTGGCACCGGGCTGAACATGCTATGCGCCTGGGCCTGTTTCGAGCAGCACGCTCCAGAGGGCGCGCGGCTGCATCTGTTATCCACAGAAAAATTTCCGTTGAGCCGGGAAGCGTTGACGCGTGCGCTCAGCGCCTGGCCCTCGTTGGCGAGTTATTCACAAGCGCTGTGCGCCCTTTGGCCCGACGCGGTCAGCGGTATTCACCGTTTACACTTAAGCGAACGTGTCACCCTCGACCTTCACTTTGGCGACACCACCGAACGACTCGATCTGCTGGACGGCCAGGTGGACGCTTGGTTTCTCGATGGCTTTGCGCCCTCGAAAAACCCGGACATGTGGCAACCGGCGCTCTTCGAGGCCATGGCCGCTCGGTCTCGCCCGGGGGCGACGTTCGCTACCTTTACCTGCGCGGGCATCGTCAAGCGCGGCCTGAAAGCGGCAGGCTTCCACTGGAAGAAAGTGCCGGGTTTTGGCCGTAAGCGAGAGATGCTGGCCGGTGGTATTGACACGCCCCCCTCGGATTCGCGGCGCAGTGTCACCCCCTGGTTCACGCCCCCCGCTCACCACGACTCACCCCATGTGGTGGTCATCGGGGCAGGCCTAGCGGGTAGCAGCGTGGCGGCGGCGCTGGCCAAGCGCGGTAAACGGGTGACGGTGATCGAGCGCGAAGCGCCAGGCGCGGGGGGGTCCGGCAATCGCCAGGGGGCGCTCTACGTGAAGCTGGCGGTGGATACCAACCTACAGAGCCGGTTCTATTTAGTGGGGCTTCTCTACAGCCAGCGACGGTTTGAACAACTGGCAGCGGCTCATCCACAGGAGCCGCCACTTTGGCGGTCGTGCGGGGTGGTGCAACTGGCACTCAGCGACAAAGAGGCCACGCGCCAACAGCGATTCATGGCCCATCACCCGCTGCCCGCCTCCATCGTCGCAGCACGCACCGACACGCTCAGCGAGCTGGCGGGCGTGGCGGTCTCGGCCTCCCAGGGGCTCTACTATCCACAAGCGGGATGGGCACAGCCAAAGCGACTCTGCGAGCAGTGGCTGCAACACGACCGCATCACCGTGCAGCAAGGCGAAGTCACCGGGCTGACGCAGACAGCGGGACATGCACCATCGTGGCAGGTCACGCTGGCCAACGGGGAGAGGCTACAGGCCGACCACGTGGTGATCGCCACGGCGTCGCTGGCGAACCGGTTTGCCCAAACCGCCGAGCTGCCGCTGCAGCAGGTACGGGGCCAGGTCAGCGAGCTAACGCTGCCAGAAGGCACCCAGACGCCGGATAAAGTGGTGTGCGCGGGAGGCTATGTGTCGCCGCCCATCGAGAACGTGCTGACCTTTGGTGCGAGCTTCGTTCCCAACGACGCGACGAGTCACGTCATCGACGAAGAGCACCAGCGCAATATCGACGAATTGCGCCAAGCGCTGCCAGCGTGGGTGGCCGCGCTTGAGGCCTCCGGCGTTGCGTTACGCCCTGAGGCGCTGGAAGGCCGGGCAGCGGTACGAGCCGCCAGCCCCGATAAAACCCCTTATGCGGGGCCAGTGCCCAACGCGGCGGCGTGGCAACGAGATTATGCCGTGCTGCGCAAAGATGCCTCGAAAGTGCCGTCTACCCCCGGTGAACACTACCCAGGGCTGTGGATATCCACCGCCCACGGCTCACGGGGGCTGGCGAGCGCACCGCTGTGTGCGGAAGTCATCGCATCGCGCCTTTGCGATGAGCCGCTGCCCATCGAGCAGCCGCTGGTGGACCATCTTCATCCAGGGCGCCGGCTGATCAGCGCGCTAGTGCGGGCTCAGTAATCGCCCTCTTCCTCGTCATCCGCCAACTCTCGCCCAAAGGAGCGCCATTGGGCGAGAGTCATTACTTCGGTCATCTCGAGCTCTAGGTCGTGGGCAATGATCAGCTCGTGACGGTCAAGCTGCTGCTTGAGCTCGGCGACCCAACCGCTCATCCCTTCTCCGGTATCGGTGGTGTCGTACCCTTGGCGGGTGACGAAGGCTTCCAGTAGCGCAGTGAGTGTTTCCGGCGGCAGCATGCGTGCCGGAACTTCGATAAAACGGCTCATTCGCTCTGCTCCCAGGCGGCTAAACGCTCGATGAACGTGGCTTCGTCGATCACCTCGACCCCCAACTGCTCGGCTTTAGTGAGCTTGCTGCCGGCGGCTTCACCCGCCACTAGGCAGGTGGTTTTTTTCGATACGCTGCCCGCTACTTTGGCCCCCAGGGCTTGCAGCCGCGCCTTGCCTTCGTCGCGGGTCATGCTGTCCATCGCCCCGGTCAGCACCCAGGTTTGGCCCTCCAGCGGCGTTGGGCCTTGCGTGACCTCTGCCTCTTGCCAGATCAAGCCTGCGTCGATCAACGCTTGCAGCGTTTCCAAGTTATGGGGCTGGCGGAAGAAGGTGTGGATATGCGCCGCCACGACGGGGCCCACGTCATTGACCGCCTCCAGCGCCGCCAGATCGGCATCTTGTAACGCTTGCAGCGTACCGAAGTGGTTGGCCACATTGGCCGCCGTGGCTTCGCCCACCTCACGGATACCCAGCGCGTAGATGAACCGCGCTAGCGTGGTCTGTTTGGCCTTTTCCAGCGCGTTGACCAAGTTAGTGGCGGACTTTTCGCCCATGCGCGGCAGGCTCTTCAACTGATCGACGCTGAGATGAAATAGATCGGCAGGGGTTTTCACCCACTCCTGATCCACTAACTGTTCAATCAGCTTCTCGCCCAGGCCGTCGATATCCAGCGCTTTCCGGCTGGCAAAGTGTTTTAGCGCCTCTTTGCGCTGGGCGGCGCAGTAAAGCCCTCCGGAGCAGCGGGCCACGGCTTCGCCCTCGATACGCTCGATGTCCGAACCGCACACGGGGCAGTGATCGGGGAAAGTAATCGCGCGGGCATCCGCCGGGCGCTTCTCCTCGTCCACGCGCACCACTTGGGGGATGACATCGCCCGCGCGGCGAATCGCTACCGTATCGCCTATCATCACGCCCAGGCGGGTAATCTCATCGGCGTTGTGCAACGTGGCGTTAGAAACCGTCACCCCCGCGACGGTAACCGGCGCCAGCCGGGCGACCGGCGTGATGGCCCCGGTGCGGCCGACCTGAAACTCCACATCGTTGAGGGTGGTGACTTCCTCCTGAGCGGGGAATTTGAACGCCACCGCCCAGCGCGGCGCGCGGGCAACGAAGCCCAGTTCCCGCTGGTGGCGCAGGTCGTTGACCTTGATCACCACGCCATCGATGTCATACCCGAGTTGGTCGCGCTTTTCACCGAGCTGTTCGCAGTAATCGGCCACCGCGTCCGGGCCGAACAGAGTCGTCAGTTCCGCGCTGGTGCGAAAGCCTAGAGTGGATAAACGGGCCATCAGCGCACTGTGGGTGGCATCGCCCAAGTCGGGCTCCAAGCGTGCTGCTTGGTAGGCGTGGAACTCCAACGGACGGGTCGCCGTAATGCGCGGGTCGAGCTGACGCAGGCTGCCAGCGGCGGCGTTGCGCGGGTTGGCAAAGACTTTGCTGCCCTCTTCTCTAGCGCGCTCATTGAGTGCTTCAAAGCCAGCGTGGCGCATAATCACTTCACCGCGCACTTCCAACAGCTCAGGCACGCTTTTAACCATGAGCTTAAGCGGCACCGAGCGCAGGGTACGCAGGTTGGAGGTAATGCCCTCCCCCGTACGGCCATCCCCACGGGTTGCACCGCTAACCAACACGCCCTGCTCATACACCAACGATACCGCTGCGCCATCCAATTTCGGCTCGCAGCTAAACTCGATCTCGCTGGCTTGGCACTCCAAACGCTCCGCGACGCGCTCGGCAAAGGCCGCTATGTCGTCACGGCTAAAGGCGTTATCCAACGACAGCATGGGAATGGCGTGGGCCACTTCGGGGAAACCTTCTGCCGGGGCGGCACCGACTCGCTGAGTGGGCGAATCCGGGGAAATCAGCTCGGGATGATCGCTCTCCAACTGCGTCAAGCGCTGCAGTTTACGGTCGTAGTCAGCGTCGGTTAACGTCGGCTCGTCCAGGACGTAATAGCGGTGATTGGCGTCATCGAGATCGGCACGCAGTTGGCTGATCTCTTCCAGCAAGGTGGGGTCAGGCTGACTCATTCAGAGATTCCGAAGACAGATAAACAGGCATTTAGTAACAAAAACACCCGCCTTCTGGAAGAAGGCGGGTGTCGGCGCAACGCAGCGATTAACGCGCCTGCAGTTGGCGGTGCAAACGGTGGCGACGTTCGAATTCGTGCACCCGCTGACGGGCAAACTCGATGGTTTGTGCCGTCATGACGCTGCGGTTTTCATCTTTCAACTCGCCGCCCATGTGGCGCACTACCACCATGGCGGTTTCGACCATGGCTTCAAAAGCCGCCGAGCTATCCATCGCGCCGGGTAGCGGCATCAGGAACGTGATGCCGGGGGTGACAAATTCGTCCATCTCTTCGATAGGGAACGTACCGGGCTTGAGCACGTTGACCATCGAGAACTGTAGCTCGCTGTCCGGGCTTTCCGTTTCGAAGCGGTGGAAAACGCCCATGGTGCGGCTATACCGTAGCCCACAGGCCATGATGAGTTCGAGCAGTTTGCCACCATCGAAGCCATCGGGATCGCGGGAGAGCACGCTGATGACGACCATTTCCTCGGCGCTGGCCAGCGTCTCTTTGGCGTGTTCGCCGTTCACATCGTGCCGCAGAGCCTTTTCCAAGGTCGGGTGGGCACGTACGACGCTGTCCTGCGCCGCGTAAGTCTCTTCATAGTCGTCATCGAAGCCTTGGTAGTGCTCTTCGTAGCGTCTCGCGCTGTCATCGTAGTCATCGAGCGCAGGCGCTGACGGCACCGCTTCACGTTTGGCAGCGGCGTCGTGAGCGGCGGCTTCGCGAGCCTGGGCTTTCTCTTGAGCGATACGCGCTTTTTCAGCGTCAGCGGCCTGTTTGGCCTCACGACGCTGCTCGGCTTCCAGTGCTTTGCGCTCAGCTTTTTGCTTGGCCAAGGCTTCGGCACGCTTGGCTTTTTCGGCCTTCTTGATGGCCTTCTCTTTGCGACGCTCGATGATACGGCGCTTGAACGAGCGCCCGATACCTTCGAAATCGACCAGACGATACTCATCGATGTCGTCGTCATCCAGTTCGCGGTCGCCAACGGTCTCTTCGCGCAGTTGGCGGCGTTTGGGAGCGTCGGACGCGTGCTTGGCAAACACGGCATCTTCAGGCTCGGCGCGCAGCACCGGTTCTGGGTCGAGGGTCGGTGTCGGCTCATCGGCAGCCGAGTCTTTAGAACGTGCGGGAGTTTCTTCTGTTACGGGCTCTGCTACGGGCGTTTCCGCCGTCGTCATGGGCGGCACGTCAGGCTGTGCAGGCGCAACGTCCTCGGTAGGCTTGGCAACGGGGGCGTCGTCTACGGCGCGCATCGTAGGCGCGGCAGCCGATGTCGTTTCCGGTTCGGGCGGCACAGAGGCCGACGCCGCAGTGGCAGACGGAGTCGGCTCAGCAGTGTTGGGCGGTTCGTGCTTGGCTGCCTGGGTATTGTCCGCGGCAAACAGGCTTGGCTCACGACGGGGTTCCGGCTTCGCCTCCTGCGTGGCTGCATGTCGTTCGGCAGATACACGGGCAGCGGGTTCGGTGTGCGCGGCTGGCGAAGAGGGCTTGGCAGCCGACTTGCCAAATGAGCGACGAAAATCCGACAGCACTTTGGACGGCCCAGGATGCTCTTGACGTTTGAGCTTGGGTTTTTGCCCCAGCCCACTGTAATCGGCGGGCTTGACCACCCGAGCACCGCCGTTTGGCAGCTCCCAATTGATCTCGGCTTCTTTCGCCTCGTCGTCTAACTCGTCTAGCTTCGCGGTCGGCAAATCCTTTACCGCTTGGTCTAGCCGGGGCACACGACGCTGACGCTGGAGCCTACGCACACCGTCGACAACGATTAGCGAAACCAGTGCCAGTCCTAGAATGATTAACCACTCTCTTAATTCCATGTCGAGCATTCCATGGGTCATCTAACCGGTTACTAGGGCACAGTGCGCGGCACTGCGCCAGAATATGGGAACCTTCTTATAAATCGATATTTAGCACCAAGCATAGCGCGGTTGCTACGAAAAGAGCCAATTTTTGCTGATTTTCACACGTTTGAGCCGCTAAGGGAGCTTTTTAGGCGAATTTTTCGACCTTATCAACCATCAAAAGTGCCCTTTCCGCGTTATTCCATCTCTGATACGGGTGGCCAAGCACGGCATGCGGTGTGAGGCCGCTACCCACTCAGTTCACCCTATTTAAACGTTATGCTAGTGAATGTTTTTCACTATCGCTAGTTTCTTATGAACGCATTGCGCTTTCACGACAGGCAATGATTCGCAAGCGATAAGCGGGACTTAAGCCTATACGGCCGCGACGATCCCACCGCCAACACCACGTTTTTTCAACAACTTGCTGTTATCAAAGCATTTCGTGGGCATGGCGTTACTATCCGCTTGCGCTGGTGCACCCAGGTGACAGGCACGCCTTGGCAAATAAGGAAACTCTTGGGAAGTCGCAACACGGCGCAGCCATGGGCCACACGCACTATTCGACCAACTCGGCGGCCTCATCGATACCCACGGAGACCAAACGCGAAACGCCGGGCTCCTGCATGGTGACCCCCATCAGGCGCTCGGCGGCTTCCATGGCAATCTTGTTGTGGGTGATATAGATGAACTGCACGCTTTCGGACATCTCTTTCACCAGCTTGGCGTAGCGGCCAACGTTGGCGTCGTCCAGCGGAGCGTCGACCTCATCCAGCATACAGAACGGGGCCGGGTTAAGCTGGAAAATGGCAAAGACCAGCGACAGCGCAGTCAGGGCTTTTTCCCCACCGGACAGCAGGTGAATCGTGCTGTTCTTCTTACCCGGCGGTCGAGCCATGATGGCCACGCCGGTTTCCAATAGGTCATCACCGGTCAGCGTCAGCCACGCCGCCCCACCGCCAAACACACGGGGAAAGAGCGTTTGCAGGCCGTTATTGACCTGATCGAACGTCTCCCGGAAACGGACGCGGGTTTCTTGATCGATCCGCTTGATCGCCCGCTCCAGCGTTTCCAGTGCTTCGGTAAGCTCGGCATGCTGGGCTTCGAGGTAGTTACGCCGCTCGGCCTGCTGATCGTACTCCTCAATGGCCGCGAGGTTGATCGCCCCCAGGCGGCGGATTTTTTCCGAGGTACTTTCCAAGCGCTCTTGCCAAGCAGGTTCGCTGGCATCGCTGGGCAGTGTGCTGGCGAGTGCATCGGCATCGTGGCCTAGTTCTGCTAACTGCTCATCCTGGGTCGCTGCTTTGAGCGCCAGCGCCTGCACATCCATGCGGCGCTGCTGGAGCTGTTCGCGGCTCTGTTCCAGATTACGCTCATGCTGCTGGCGGGCTAACTCATCGTTGCGCAGCTGCTCGGCCAGCGCCTGGGCCTGCTGGCGCGTTTCATTGAGCCGCCGTTCCTGCTGTTCGCGCTGGTGAAGCAGCTCTTCGAGCTCCTCAGCGGCCAGCTCGTCAGGCTCGACCAGCATTTCACGGGACTCTTCCAGCTCGGCAATACGCAGTGAGAGGCGCTCTTCGGTATCGCTTGAGCGGGACTGCTGCGCGCGCAGGCTGTCGCGCTCGGCTTTTAAGCGCTCACGTTCCAAGGCCAGCGCCTGCTGCCGCGCTTTGAGCGGGGCATGCTGTTGGTTGAGCTGCTCACGCTGCTCACGCTGGCGGTGGCGCTGTTCGGCGCTGGTTTCGCGGGCTTCTGCGGCGGTTTCCAGTTGCTCCATGGCCGTGTGCCAACGAGCGCGCTGCTCTTCTAAAGTAAGCGTTAACTCCGCCTCATCTTCTTGCAGCTGGGCCAGTTCGTCGTCCAGCTCCGTGGCGCGACTGGAGAGATGCTCAAGGCGTTGGGCAAGCCGCTGCTCTTGCACCGCTAGTTGTTGGCGGGTGACCGCATGGTCACGCTCCTGCTCCGCCTGCTGCTCACGGGTCAGCTCTAACGTTTCAATCGTCTCGTTGGCGGCTTCGCACTGTTCATCAAAGAGCGCCAACGCCTCTTCCGCCCGCTCACGCTCTGCGGCTAGCTCCTCAAAGCGGCGACGCGTCACCAATAGCGCATCGACACCCTCGCCGTTCGACTGCTGGTGCAGCCAACCGCGACCGCGCCATACGCCGTCTTGGCTGACCACACTCTCACCAGGGGCAAGCATAGGCAACAGCGCTTCGGCCGCCTCGGCGGTATCAACATAGTGAATACTTGCTAACCACTCCGTTAGCGCGCCTGCGCCTTTCACCAAATCGCTGAGGCGATTGCCTGCGCCCGCCGTGGCTGTGGAAGGCGGCGCTTGATCAATCAAGCACCACTCCGTCGCTAGCGCTTCGGGCAGCGCGTTTAGCTGATGGGCGGCTACCAGTCGGGCGTTTAACCAAGGGGCGAGTAGCCAGGAAATAACCCGCTCCCAGCCTTGGCTGACCGAAATGGCTTCACCCAAGCGGGGTGCATCAGCAAGGCCATGAGCGGCAAGCGTTTCGCTTAGCTGAGGGTCGTGATCGGCCAGAGCGGCATCCATCAGCGCCTGCAGCGAAGCAAGTTCACCCTGCTGCTGGCTAAGCGCAGCGCGTTGCTCGTCACGGGAAGTTACCGCTTGCTGGTAGGCGCTTTTGGCATCGCTGTAGCGCTGCTGCCACTGTTCTCGCTCCACTTGGAAGGCGTCGGCACGTTGGTCGGCTTCTTCCAGGCGGGCTTGGTATTCGGCGTGCTCGTTTTGTAGCGCGGTCATGTCGGCCAGCTCGCCGCGCTGCTGGCGGCGGCGCTGCCCTTCTGCCTGCAGGCGGGCAATACGTTGCTCTAAGTCGCGCAGCTGGTCTTGGCTACGGTCGGCATCGCGGCTGGCCTCGCGCCAGCGGTTTTCGGCGTCGGCCCACTGCTGTTCGGCAGCTTCCAGCGCTGGCGTTGCGTCGGCCAGCGTTTGCTCGAGCATCTCGAGCTGCTCTTCCAGCGCTTCATGCTCGGGTAGCAGCTCCTCAAAGCGCTCGTCGATGACCGTGAGCCGCTCCTGGTCGCCCTCGCTGACCTGGCGCTGCTCGTCGAGATCCCGGCGCGCGGTGGCAATGTCATTGGCCAACTGCGCTTCGCGGCTTCGGCGGTGGGCCTGGTCCTGCTCTAAGCGGGCAATGCGCGTGGTGGTTTCATAAAACTGCTGCTGGTAACGGTCCAACACTTCGGCCAGCTCGTCGTGCTGTTCGCGGGCCTGCTCCAGGCGGGTTTCACATTGACGCACGCCAAACACGTCTTTCTCGACGGCAATTTCCAGCTCGCGGACACGGCTCTCTTGATGAGACTGTTCGGCCCGCAGGGTGCGGCCGCGCAGCAGCGCCAGCTCGCCTTTTAAGCGGTACTCGTGCTGTTTGAGTTCCTGATAGCGCTTGGCGGCTTCCGCTTGGCGCTTGAGGCGTTCGAGCTGTTTATCCAGCTCTTCGCGAATATCGTCCAGGCGCTCCAGGTTCTCCTGGGTGCGCCGCATGCGGTTTTCGGTTTCCCGACGGCGCTCTTTGTACTTGGAGATCCCCGCGGCTTCTTCGAGGGTGGCGCGAAGGTCATCCGGGCGCGCTTCGATCAGCCGCGAGATCATGCCCTGGCCGATAATGGCGTAGGAGCGCGGGCCTAGGCCGGTCCCCATGAACAGGTCGGCGATATCCCGGCGGCGGCACTTCTGGCCGTTGAAGAAGTAGTTGGACTGGCCATCCCGGGTCACTAGGCGTTTGACGGCAATTTCTGAGTACTGGGCGTACAAACCGCCCATGCCGCCATCGCGGTTATCGAACTTCAGCTCGATAGAGGCCTGCCCTACCGGCTTACGCCCGGTAGAGCCGTTGAAAATAACGTCGGCCATGGATTCGCCGCGCAGGGTTTTGGCGGAGGACTCCCCCATCACCCAGCGCACGGCGTCGATAATATTGGATTTACCGCAGCCGTTCGGCCCGACGATGGCCGTCATATTGCCATCGAAGGGCACGGTGACCGGATCGACAAAGGACTTGAACCCAACAAGACGAATAGAGGTTAAGCGCATTGCAACCCTTAGCAGCGGTAGCTTAAGTGGAGATTATTCAAAAACACGGTTGATAACGACATTGGCCGCATCGTCTTCGCTGATAGCACCTACGCTGACGCTCTCCAAATCGCCAAACAGGTCGCCCGGCTGCGGCGTGGCCTGCCCAGATTCTGAGACACGCACCACCAAGCGTGCTTCGCGCACCTGGGAGATTTGCGCTTGCGGCGACATGGCGGCGGTATCGTCCAGCACGACGGTCATGGGCAGCTCAGAAACCTGCGTACGTATCACCGCCAGCGGCGGCAGCTCGCCGTCGATATCCCGCGCGGTGATGAACACCGTAGCGTCGTCACTGACGTTGTCTACCAGTGCCTCATCCATGGAAACGTGCACCCGCACCCCTTGCCCCTGCGCGTCTGCAGGCGCCTCAGGCGTTACGCCCATGCGCTCTTGGGCAACACGAATGCCATCGCGCAGCGATTCAGCGGTTTCGGGATCTTCGATATTCGCTACAGCCCGACGCCAGCGGTCAATGGCCGTTTCATAGTCACCGTTATCGAAGGCGTGGATGCCCAACAGCCCCAGCACGGTGGGCTGGCGGGGGTCTAACTCTAGCGTTTCATCCACCAACGCTTGAACGTCAGGGGTTAGTTCACGCTCGGCCATGAAGAAGCGGAGCTGCGCCAGCTGGGCGAGCAGCGGTGGAATACGCCCTTCAATGGCAATCAAGCGCTCCAGGGCATCGGCGGCTTTTTCGGGCTGGCCGGTATCGCGGTAGAGCGGAAACAGTGAACTCCACACGTTGGGGTTGTTGGGCTGACGCTCGGCCTCGGCCTCCATGCGCTCCAGAAACATAGCCATCGAGCCTTCCGGGTCGTTGCGAACTTCCTCTTGGATGGCGTAGAGCGTCAGGTCGCCTTCTGCCCCGTTTTGCTGGTACCAGAAGGTGCTGGCCCCTACCACGGCGACCATGACCAGCGGCACCACTAGCCGTCCAGCGGTCACGGTTTTCAGCGGGCGTTTGTTTTGGGTGGCGGTATCTTCCAGCAGACTGCGCTCTAGCTCTAAACGATCTTCGTTAAAGCGAGTCTCGTCGATATCGCCCCGCTCGTGGGCCGCCTCCAAGGAGGCCAAGCGACGTTGGAAGATCGCCACGTTCTGTTCGGCAGACGTATCGTTGGCTTCAAACTGCTGTAGATGATCACGCAGGGGACGAGCACCGCGCATGGGGGCAATTAATAACCACAGCGCGGGCAGTAACAGTAAGGCAATCGCTATCCAGAGCGGTGTCATGAAGACCTCTCGCGGTTAATCAGGGCATCTAAGCGGGCGCGCTCTTCGGCACTCAACGCTTTCGCAGATGCATTGCGGCGGGCGCGTACCATCAGCACGACGACCAGCATGCCTAGCACCACCAGCCCAATCGGTAGTCCCCACAGCAGGTAGGTGCGGTTTTCTAGGCGCGGGTTGTAGAGGATGTACTCCCCAAAGCGCTGCACCATGTGGTTGATGATTTCGATATCGGACTGACCGTCCTGAAGCAGCTGATAGACCCGCTCGCGCATATCACCAGAGATCGGCGCATCTGAGTCATCGATCGCCTGGTTTTCGCATAGCGGGCAGCGCATGGAGGCCGTGAGGTCACGGTAGCGCTGCTCCATCACCGGGTCATCGAACTCGCGGATTTCGATGCCTGCCGCGACAACGCTGCCCGCCAGCATTAGCAGGACAGCAGCGAATACCCAACGCATTAACGCCATTTTTCCACCTCCGGCAGGATGCGCTCGCGAACGTCTTCAGGCGATACGTAGCCTTTATGGTGGTAGCGAATCACTCCATCGGCATCCACCAAGAACGTTTCCGGTGCGCCGTAGACGCCAAGATCGAAGCCCAGGCTGCCTTCAGGGTCGAAGACGTTCACTTCAAAGGGGTCGCCAAACTCGCTTAAAAACTCCAAGCCTTTCTCGCGGGTATCTCGGTAGTTGATGCCCACCATACGGATGCCGTTATCAGCGAGTTCTAACAGCTGCGGCATTTCCTGCTTGCAGGCGGGACACCATTCGCCCCATACGTTGACGAGCGTAACCTCCCCGGTCATCAGCGTTTCATCCACCTGACGATTGGCATCGCGTAGCGTGCTGGCTTCGAACGCGGGGAACGCCCGCGCCATTAGCGCAGAGTCCCGTTGAGACGGGTCACGGCCCAATCCCTGATAGAGAAACAGCGCGATGCCGAGAAAACCGATGGGTAATAGAAGCAGCAGTAGGCGGCGTGTCATACCGTGGCCTCCTGAGACGTCGAGCGGTCAGTATGAACGGGCTTGGCTTGGCGGGCAGCCGCACGACGGTAGCGCTTATCCGCGACGGCCAAGATACCGCCGAAGGCCATGAGCAGGCCACCCAGCCACAGCCAGCGCACAAACGGCTTGTACTGGACGCGCATAGCATAGCTGCCGTCGCCCAGGTCTTCCCCCATGGCTACATAGAGATCGCGGAACAGGCCGGGGCGCAGCGCGACTTGGGTCATGGGCATGCCGGTGGCGAGATAGAGGCGCTTCTCCGGACGCATTACAAAGCTGCGCCCCTCTTCCCCGCGCTGTACCTGAATGATCGAGGTATCGGCCAGGAAGTTCGGGCCGCGACGGTTGGTGAGCTCCGTCATGGTGAACTGGTAGCCTGCCACTTCTACAGTGGAGCCGGGCGACATGCGTACGTTACGTTCGATGTTGTAGTTCGAAACAACGGCAACGCCCACGATAGTCACCGCAATGCCCACGTGGCCCAGCACCATTCCCCAGTAAGAGAGCGAGAGCTTGCGCAGCCCGGCGACAAACGAGCTGGCGTGGCGGGTCTTGTCGAACAGGTCGCGCACCATTGGCAAGACGATCCACAGCGCAGAAATAATGCCCAGCGACACCCACAGGTTCCATTCGCCGTCGTAGACCAACGGCATGGCCACACCCAGCACGATAGCCGCTGCCGCCGCGAGACCTAGCTTGCGCCACAGCTCACGGCCACTCATGCTTTTCCAGCGCGCCACTGGCCCCAAGCCCATGAAGACACACATCACCACGGTGAGCGGCACAAAGAGCGCATTAAAGTAAGGCGGGCCTACGCTGATTTTACCCAGCCCCAAAGAGTCCAGAATCAGCGGGTACACTGTGCCCAAGAGCACCGTCACGGTCATGATGACCAGGAGGATGTTATTGATCAGCAGCAGCGAATCCCGCGAGAGCCAGTTAAAACCGACCTTATGGCTCACCCTTGGCGCGCGCAGGGCAAACACCAGCAGCGATAGCGTGACGGTAATCGCCAGCAGCATCAAAATGAAGAAGCCACGGGAGGGGTCGTTGGCAAAGGCGTGGACCGAGGTCAGTACGCCCGAGCGCACCAGGAAGGTGCCCATCAGCGACAGCGAGAAGGTGGAGATCGCCAACAGCACCGTCCAGCTCTTGAACGAGCCACGTTTTTCGGTCACCGCCAGCGAGTGAACCAGCGCCGTACCCGTTAACCAAGGCAATAGCGAAGCGTTCTCCACCGGGTCCCAGAACCACCAGCCGCCCCAGCCAAGCTCGTAGTAGGCCCACCAGCTGCCGAGTGCGATCCCGACGGTGAGAAACGCCCAGGCCACGTTGGTCCAGGGGCGCGCCCAGCGGGTCCAAGCGGCGTCTAAGCGCCCGCCCAGCAGGGCGGCAATCGCGAAAGCAAACACCACCGAAAAGCCCACATAACCCATGTAGAGCATCGGCGGGTGAACCACCAAGCCAAAATCCTGCAACAGCGGATTCAGGTCCGCCCCATCCTGCGGCATGTTGGGCAGCAGGCGTTCAAAGGGGTTGGAGGTCATGAGAATGAAGAGCAAGAAGCCCACACACACCATGCCCATGATGCCCTGCACCCTGGCCACCATGTCGCGGGGCAAGTCGCCCGAGAAGACCGACGCCGCATAACCCCAGCCCGCCAGCATCAGGCTCCACAGCAGCACCGAGCCTTCATGGTTTCCCCATACCGCGCTGAACTTGTAGTACCAGGGCAGCAGCGAATTGGAATTATTAGCCACGTTGGCCACACTGAAATCATCCAGCATATAGCTGGCGGTCAGACAGAGGTAGGCAATGGCGACGAACAGGAATTGTCCTGTCGCCATGGGCCGGCCATAGGCCATCCATAGCGGGCGACGGGTCGCCGCCCCGGCAAGCGGCATCACTGCCTGCACCACCGCCATTAATAGCGCGATGACCAGGGCAAAGTGGCCAATTTCAGGAATGATCTTAATTAACATGGGCGCTCCGAATTAGCATCAGGCCTTATCGCGTGGGGTGCGTTCAGCCGTTAATAGTCGCTTCCTTCTGGGGAGCCTTCCTGCTCTAGGCGCTTGCCCACTTCGGCGGCTTTCGCTTGAAAGTCGGCCGGGGAGTAGCCTGCTTCTTCCAATGCCTGAGCCACTTCAGGCGGCATGTAGTTTTCATCGTGGCGCGCCAGCACTTTATCGGCGTAGAGACGACCATCGGCCTGCAGTTCGCCGACCACCACCACGCCCTGCCCTTCACGGAACAGGTCCGGCAGAATCCCGCTGTAGTAGACCTCCAGATCGTCCACGTAGTCGGTCACCACAAACTCGACGTCCAGGCTTTCCGGGTCGCGGGACACAGAGCCCTCTTTGACCATGCCACCCGCGCGAATCTGGCGCTCCATGGGGGCATCGCCCTGGGCGATTTGCACCGGGCTGAAAAACAGATTGATGTTGGCGCGCAGCGCGTACAGGGTGAGCCCTACCGCAATGGCGGTGAGCGACAATAGCCCTAAGATAACAAACAGCTTCTGTTTACGTTTAGGCGTCATGGTGAACGTCCTTTTGAGCAGAGGTAACGGGCTCTTGCAGAGGCTGCGCATGCGGTGACGACTGGCGCTGGGCGTGCTCACGACGCACCCGACGCTTGACCGTGTGAAGAAGCTGGCGGCGCTCCTGGCGGGCATGCCATACGATGACCAGCATCAATAGCGCAGTGACTCCCCAGGCAGCCCACACGTAAACCGCGTGACCGCCCATGGCAAAAAATTCGTTCAGCGAGGAAAAGGCCATTAGTTCGTCTCCTCGGCAAGCTCGCGCACCCAGCGCTTGTTGGCTTCTCGACGCAGAATTTCGCTGCGCGTGCGCATCAGCGTGAGGGCAATGAAAAAGCTGTAAAAACCCAACACCATAATGAGTAGCGGCGCCCACATATCCATGGTCATGGCGGCGCGGCCGGTAATCGTAAAGGTGGCGGGCTGGTGCAGGGTGTACCACCAATCCACGGAGTATTTGATGATCGGAATATTGATGACGCCGACCATGGCCAGCACCGACGCGGCACGGGAACCGCTATCGCGGCTGCTAAAGGCACCCCGCAGAGCTATCACGCCCAGATAGAGAAACAGCAGAATCAGCATGGACGTGAGGCGCGCGTCCCACATCCACCAAGTGCCCCAGGTCGGCACGCCCCACACTGCGCCCGAAAAAAGGGCCACGAAGGTCATCGCAGCCCCCAACGGGGCCATGACGGTGGCAGCCATATCGGCCACTTTGATTTTCCAGACCATGAACACCAGCCCGGAGACCGCCATGGAAACGAAAATGGACTGCGCTAGAAACGCCGCAGGGACGTGGACATAAATGATGCGAAAACTATTGCCCTGCTGGTAATCCGCCGGTGCAAAGACCAACCCCCAAACGGTGCCGACCAGCAGCAGCAACGTTGCTGCCACCCAGAAAAACGGCTGCAGCTTGGCGCTAATGGCATAGAACCATTTGGGGGATCTTAGTTTGTTGATAAAGGCCCACATGGTGTTCCCGTCCTCTAACCGTTAATGCTGATGCGCAGCGATGCCGCAATGGCCCAGGGTGCCAGCATCAGCGCCAGCGCTAACAGGGCCCCTAGAATCGCCAAATGCGCGGCTATTCCATCGCCAAAAATCGCGGCCTGTACGGCACCTGCGCCGAAAATTAGTACTGGTATATAGAGCGGCAGCACCAGCAGCGATAGCAGCACACCGCCCCGCGCTAGCCCCACCGTCAATGCGGCACCGATGGCCCCGATCAGGCTCAAGCTGGCCGTACCGAGTGCCAACGACAGCGCTAGCACGGCGTAGCTTCCCGCTGGAAGCGACAGCATGATGCCCAAGAGGGGCGCCATGAGCGCGAGCGGCAGACCGGTCAGCAGCCAGTGTACCGCCACTTTTGCCAACCCCAGCGCTGCCAGCGGCTGGGGGGCCAGTAATAGCTGCTCGAGGCTGCCATCGTCGTAGTCGCTGCGAAACAGGCTATCCAGCGAAAGCAGGGCGGCGAGCAGTGCGGCCACCCATAACAGCCCCGGCGCAATGCTTGCCAACAGCTCTGGATCCGGTGAAATCCCTATGGGAAACAGGGTAATCACCAGGGCAAAGAACACCAGCGGATTGAGCACTTCGCCACGACGGCGCAGCATCAGGGTGAGGTCGCGCTTAAGCGTCGCCTTGATGGCCACCATCAAACCGCCCTGGGGGGCATGCATGACCACCTCGGGAGTGCTCCGTTGAGCGTGTGAACGTTGCAACGCTGTCTCCTTCTTACCCCAGCTGAATACGCCTAAGCACGGGTGACTCGGTCAGCGCATGGTGCGTAGTGACCAACACACAGCCGCCAGACTGCGCGTGGGCCACCAGCTGCGCTTCTAGCGCTGCCACCCCTTGACGATCGATCGCGGTGAAAGGCTCGTCGAGCACCCACAGCGCGCGCTGGGTTAGGGTCAAACGCGCCAGCGCTACACGCCGCTGCTGCCCGGCGGACAGCTGCCCGGCAGGCACGTCTTCGAAGCCGGCGAGCCCAACGGCAGCCAACGCCGCCTCTCGTACGGGCTCGCTGCCCTTTTCTCCGCTAAGCGCTTGATACCAAGCTAAATTCTCCAGCGGCGAAAGACCTGCCTTCACACCGGGGGCATGACCTAAATAGAGTAAATTAGCGAGAAAATGTTCACGGGCTTGGCGCATGGGTTCGCCATTCCAGTAAAGCTCGCCACGGTAATCGGTTAATTGGCCAGAGAGTATTTTCAGCAGGGTCGTCTTGCCGCTGCCGTTGGGGCCTTCAATGCGCACAATCTCGCCGCTTTGAATATCGAGATCGAGCCCTTCAAACAGCCAACGGTCATCACGTTCACAGGCCAATTGTCGGGCTTGCAGGCACAGGCTCAAAAGACACTCCAGGCACATTGATTTTGGGTCGAACTCTACACGGAAAGGCCCTTTCCCGCCAGTCGGGCTCTGCGGTCTTGGGTCGCAGCATGGTCCAGAGCCATGCTGGCTTAAGCGTCTTTCGGATGAGCCAAGCGAAAGACAGGACTAGCACTGTATGCAAAAACAGGCTTATACTGTAACCACTGTATGAATAGACACCACAGAATAAAACAACAGGTATCGACTCAATCAAACGCCTTGGCAACGGGCGCTGCATGGGAGAACACACTATGACGACCTGCCTATCCTCTCGGGTAACGTCTCACGTCCCTTCTTACGTATCCCCTCAGACGCTGTCTCAACCGGTAGCGCTATCGACGCCTCACCCGTTAGCGTCTCGCAGCGCTTCCTCACACACGCGCCAAGCGTGCACACCCCCTCGCGTCACACGTCGCAACACCTACGCCCTGCGTATTCGCGGTGACCGCATGCGCGACTGCAACCTGTTCGACGGCGATGTCATCATCATTCACCGTCACCAGCACGACGCTCATCAAGAGACCGCCGTTGCGACGATCAACCAGCGCGAGGTAACGCTAAAACAGCTCTCCATTAGTCGCCTGGGCATTCATTTATGGCCGGAAGATGCAGCCATGCCCGATCTCTTCCTGCATAATTGTGATATTCAGGTGCTGGGCATGGTGATGGGCGTGGCCCAACACGCCACGGATCCCCGGCATCACTAACTGGTCATCCATCCTGCCGGGAGTCCTAGTTGCGTTTTCGAGTTCCTGATTTAGCCCTTGATACATGGCACACCGCCGAGATCGACGTCGAGAAGAGTCAGTTTTTGACCTGGGTGTGCCACGCCCCGACCACCGACGCCTTCGACACGCTGCTACACGCGGCCAAAGCCGCCCATCCGAATGCCAGCCATCACTGTACAGCCTTCATCGCAGGCCCGCCTGGCGAGCAAACCCACATCGGTTTTTCTGACGATGGTGAACCGGGCGGCACCGCAGGGCGCCCCATGTTTCAGGCGCTGCAGGGCAGCCAACTCGGCGAGATTGGCTGTGTGGTGATTCGCTACTTTGGCGGCACCAAGCTCGGCACCGGCGGGTTAGCCCGCGCCTATGCGCAGGCGGTGAATGCCGGGCTCGAAACGCTGCCCACCCGGGAAGTCGTCGAGCGGGATCTCTATGAGTTGAAAGTTAGCTTCGCCCACGAGGCGCAAGCCCGGGCTTGGTGCGACGAGCAGGGCCTGCCCGTACAACAGGCAGCGTACGATGGCAACGGCGTGAGTTTGACCATCGGCTGGCCACGGGATGTCGAGCTGGATATCAGCGGCCTAGAAAATCGTCTTAAAACAGCCATTGAGCTACAGCAAATATAAAAAAAACGCGGCTTACACGAGCGCTTGCTCGGTAAGCCGCGTTCTATAGCGGCAGGCGTGCTGTCTAACGAGCCGCCTAGCCCAGGTACTTGATCATTACCCCGGCAGCCACCGCCGAACCGATGACCCCAGCCACGTTCGGCCCCATGGCATGCATCAGCAGGAAGTTGTGCGGGTTCGCTTCCAGACCGACCTTATTCGCCACGCGCGCAGCCATCGGCACGGCAGACACACCTGCCGCGCCAATCAATGGGTTGATGGGCATTTTGCTGACCAGGTTCATCAGCTTGGCCATCAAGACACCGGCAGCGGTGCCGATACCGAACGCCACGATCCCCAGGCCCAGAATCCCTAAGGTTTCGAACGCCAAAAAGCTCTCCGCCATCAGCTTAGACCCTACCGACAGACCCAGAATGATCGTGACGATATTGATCAGCGCATTTTGCGCGGTATCGGAGAGGCGCTCCACTACCCCACACTCACGCATCAGGTTGCCGAAGCAGAACATGCCCAGCAGCGGTGCCGCGTCCGGCAGAAACAGCGCGACAGCAATCAACAGCATCAGTGGGAAGACCACTTTTTCGAGCTTAGAGACCGGACGCAGCTGCGTCATGGTGATCTTGCGCTCTTTTTCGGTGGTCAGCAGGCGCATGATCGGCGGTTGGATCAACGGCACCAGTGCCATGTAGGCATAGGCCGCGACGGCAATCGCCCCTAGCAACTCAGGCGCCAGCACGCTGGAAACGTAGATCGACGTCGGACCATCCGCCCCGCCGATGATACCAATCGCCGCCGCCTGATTGAGCGAGAAATCCATGATGCCCATGGACGTCAGCAGCACCGCGCCAAACAGCGTGGCAAAGATACCGAACTGCGCCGCCGCCCCCAGGAACAGCGTGCGCGGGTTGGCCAGCAGCGGGCCGAAGTCGGTCATCGCTCCAACGCCCATGAAGATCAGCAGCGGCGCAATGCCCGAGCCAATGGCGACCTTGTAGAAGTTATAGAGCATGCCATCGCTGTAGCCGACGCTCACCGCCACGTCTTTGGCAGCGCGCAGCTGATCCGGCGCGGCCGAGTCGTGGGCAATGGCCTTGAGGGTCTCGCGCCAACCCTCGACACCGGCCAGCGGGTCCAGCGTCGCGCCCAGCGCCGCCGCCATTTGCTCAAGCACGGCGGGCTTGGCCACTTCAATGGCTTGATCCAACGCCGAAATCGCCAAACCGGCCTCGGGAATGTTGGCCAAAATACCGCCAAACCCAATCGGCACCAGCAGCAGAGGCTCGAACTTCTTGTAGATCGCCAAGTAGAGTAGCCCAAGCCCCACCAGGATCATGACCGCTTGGCCAAGCTCCAGGTTATAGAGCCCGGAGCCTTCCCATAGAGTGATTAATTTATCCATTCCGAAAAGCCCTTAAAGCTCGATCAGCGCATCGCCAACGGCCACGCTATCGCCTTCGCTGACGTTGACTTTCGACACCGTACCGGCGCTGCTGGCACGCACTTCGGTTTCCATCTTCATGGCTTCCAGAATGATCACGACATCGCCTTCGGCCACTTGGTCGCCTGGCCGCACGTTCACTTTGAAGATGTTACCCGCCAGCGGCGCATCGATGCTGACACCGCTGGGTGCCGGGGCGTCGGCTTCGGGCTGGGCGTCGGACTGCTCTTGGATGTTGCCAATCTCGCCCCCCTCCGACACCTCGACCACGTACGCCTTGCCGTTGAGCTTCACGGTATAGGTTTCCGGGCCAGCACCAGCGCTTGGTGCGGCGACAGGGACTGTTTCTGCTTTGGCCGGCGCAGCCGTGCGAGGTGCTTCCGGCGCAGGCTCGAAAGCGTCTTTATTGTCGCGATTCTTGAGGAATTTCAAACCAATCTGCGGGAACAGGGCATAGGTCAATACGTCATCCACTTCCCGCTCGCCGTCGGCAAGGCGAATGCCATCGGCGCTGGCTTTCTCTTTCAGCTCGGCGGCGAGTTTGTCCATCTCAGGTGAGAGGTTGTCTGCCGGGCGGCAGGTAATTGGCTCGCCGCCTTCCAGCACACGCTTTTGCAATTCGGCATTGAAGGGTGCTGGGGCAGAGCCGTATTCACCTTTCAGCAGCGCCTGTACCTCTTTAGAGATCGACTTGTAGCGCTCGCCCATCATGACGTTCATGACCGCTTGGGTACCCACGATTTGTGACGTGGGGGTAACCAGCGGAATGAAACCGAGATCTTCGCGGACGCGGGGGATTTCACTCAGCACGTCATCCAGCTTGTCGCCAGCGCCCTGCTCTTTTAGCTGGCTCTCCATGTTGGTGAGCATTCCGCCGGGAACCTGGGCCACCAGAATGCGTGAATCGATACCGCGCAGCGAACCTTCGAAGGCGGCGTATTTTTTACGCACCTCGCGGAAGTAGCCAGCGATATCTTCCAGCAACTCTAGGTCCAAGCCAGTGTCGCGGTCGGTATCTTTTAGCATGGCGACCACCGATTCCGTCGGGCTGTGGCCGTAGGTCATCGACATGGAGGAGATGGCGGTGTCGACGTTATCGACTCCTGCTTCGACCGCTTTCAAAATGGTCGAGGTCGATAAGCCTGTGGTCGCATGGCAGTGCAGGTGAACCGGAATGGAGAGCTCTTTTTTCAGACGCGTGACTAGATCATACGCCGTGTACGGCGTGAGTAGCCCCGCCATATCCTTGATAGCCAGAGAGTCTGCGCCCATTGCAGCAATGGTCTTCGCAAGATCGACCCAGCTATCCAGGGTATGTACCGGGCTTACCGTGTAAGAAATGGTGCCCTGTGCATGGCCGCCGACTTGGCGCACCGCTTTGATGGCGCGTTCTAGGTTACGCGGGTCGTTCATCGCATCAAACACACGGAATACGTCGACCCCATTGGTTTTGGCCCGCTCGACGAACTTATCGACGACGTCATCGGCGTAGTGACGGTAACCCAGCAGGTTCTGACCACGCAGCAGCATCGCCTGAGGCGTGTTCGGCATGGCTTCTTTCAGGGCGCGAATACGTTCCCATGGATCTTCCCCTAGGTAGCGGATGCACGCATCGAATGTGGCACCACCCCAGGTTTCCAGCGACCAGTAGCCGACCTTATCCAGCTTTTCGGCAATGGGCAGCATGTCGTCCAAGCGCAGGCGCGTGGCAAACAGAGATTGATGCGCATCGCGCAGTACCACATCGGTGATTCCCAGAGGACGTTTTATTTCATTCATGGTCATGGCTCACAGTTTAGCGTTATGGATTTGTAGTAAATTTAACAAAAAAAATGCATCAGGAGCGAAATGGACACGCGGGAACGTGCCGCTTACGGACGGCGAGACGAACGATAACGATGCACCGCAGCACTGATCACTGCGACGACTTCGTCGTTTTGGCCCTGACTGGCGGGAGTTTTTCCACTTTTTCGGCCCACTGGCGCAGCCACAGGGGCAGGCTGAAAGCGGTCAATCAGCTTTGACATTAGCGTGACGCTAATGACCAAAATAGTAAGAAAAACAAAAACAAAGCCCATACCAAGACCCATTAGAGCGAGCCCCTCTTGGAGCAACTCCGACCCTTGCATAGCGTGCTCTCCTTATTTTATAGGATTATTGGCACACCAAACGCCTCCAACGGCGCTTGGCGCAATAAGGGTAATACACTAACCTGCCACATCCAGAATAGAATGCAATCGCGCCATAGTGGAAGCCATGGTTGTTAATTTACTACATAAAGGCAAGATCGGTCTCGCACCGATGGAAGGCGTCATCGATGCGCTCACCCGTGACCTGCTCACTCGGCAGGCCGGTTTTGACTGGTCGGTAACGGAATTCGTCCGCGTCGTCGACACGCGCCTCCCCCCACGTGTGTTTTATAAACACTGCCCCGAATTACAGCAGTGCCCCGTCGCCACGCCCAGCGGCGTGCCGGTGCATCTGCAGCTACTGGGCTCCGACCCTCAGGCCTTGGCCGAGAATGCGCGCCAAGCGCTGGCGCTGGGCGCGATCAGTATCGATCTCAATTTTGGCTGCCCTGCCAAGCTCGTCAACCGCCACGACGGCGGCGCCTCACTGCTGCGCCAGCCCGACCGCGTGTATCGCGCCGTGAAAGCGGTCGCGGACGCGCTAGACGGTGACATCCCGGTGACGGCGAAGATTCGACTGGGGTTTGCCAATCGTCGCTTGGCAGTGGCGTGTGCGCAGGCCACTGAGGCGGGCGGCGCGGCGCGCCTGGTCGTCCATGGGCGAACGCGAGACGAAGGGTATCGTCCGCCGGCGCACTGGGAGTGGATCGGCAAAGTGCGCCACCACGTGTCTATCCCCGTGGTGGCCAACGGCGACATTTGGACCCTGGAAGATTACTGGAAGGCCCGCACGCTCTCAGGCTGTCGCGATGTGATGCTTGGGCGAAGTGCGTTGGCAGACCCTTGGCTCGCCCCTCGCATTCGCCACTGGCAGCAAACCGGCGAACGCTTGGCGGACACCACGTGGGAAATGCGCGCCAGCGTACTGCAAGAGTACGCCGCCCTACAGCGCCAACATCTTCCTGACCGCGTGGTCGTATCTCTGGTAAAGCAGTGGCTTGCCCAGATGCGCCAGGGCAACGCCGAAGCCAACCTGCATTTTCAGCGCCTAAAGCGCTTGACCGACCTGGACACACTTTTGGGTAGTCTTATCCCTAGCGCAAGCGCACTTAACGCCTGCGAACCCGCCTAAGGCTGTCGAGCACGCCCCTTCCTGCCCCCAGCCGATTTAAAGCGCCTCTCCAGGCGCTTTTTTAGGCGCATCACTGGCTTTCGCTACCCGGCACTCTCCCTTGGCGCGTTACGGGCCAAAAAAAAGCGCCCTTCCGCAAAGATGCGGGGGCGCTTTACACGATCGCAAGACTACCGCGCGAGCCACGATAGTCAGGCTAGAAAACAGAAAACCCGCTCTCCTATGAGAGCGGGTTTTAGAATCTGGCGCGCCCGGGAGGATTCGAACCTCCGACCACCTGATTCGTAGTCAGGTACTCTATCCAGCTGAGCTACGGGCGCTTTTCAGTCATTGCTTACTGCGTAAAACAATGAAAACAGTGTAACATCAAATACTTACCTTTGCAACTTGGCGCGCCCGGGAGGATTCGAACCTCCGACCACCTGATTCGTAGTCAGGTACTCTATCCAGCTGAGCTACGGGCGCATATCAAATTGCGATGCTACATGATGCAGTTGGCGGAGAGAGAGGGATTCGAACCCTCGATAGGGCTATAAACCCTATACTCCCTTAGCAGGGGAGCGCCTTCAGCCACTCGGCCACCTCTCCTCAACGGCACGGCGCGAATATTACCGATTATGATGACTGGTGTCCAGTCCTATTCCGATTTTTTTCGCGCCGCCCTGATATTACCGCTTAAACGCCCTTTAATGAGCGTGACACAGGCGGTCATTTACTCTGCTTCGCTTTCGCTATTACGTTCACGCTGAATACGCTGATAGATCTCTTCACGGTGAACCGCGACATCTTTCGGTGCGTTCACACCAATGCGTACTTGATTACCTTTCACACCTAACACCGTGACGGTGATTTCATCACCGATCATCAGTGTTTCGCCAACGCGGCGGGTTAGGATGAGCATGGCTGATCTCCTTCTCAGACGTTTATACAACGGGATGTGTCCGCCAACGGGGGCCACCACGCCATTATGCGGCATGGTGCCCCCTGCCACCAATGGCTTTGGCCCCTATGACACCTTAACCTCCCGTTGAAAGAAAGCTCACCACCACACGGCAGCGAGTACCTTCAGCGTAGAAGGTTTAGGCCACAATTGTTATTCAGATTCGATATCGGATTTATCGAGACCAAATGCTTTGTGTAAGGCGTTCACAGCAAGTTCCATATGTTTTTCGTCAATCACGACAGAAATTTTAATTTCGGACGTGGAGACCATACGGATATTGACGTTTTCATCGGCCAATACGCGGAACATTTTAGAGGCGACACCCGCATGAGAGCGCATACCGACGCCCACCAGTGACACTTTGGCAATATTATCGTCACCGCGCAGCTCGCCGCCGCCCAGGTCAGGAATAACTGTCTCTTCCAACAGCTTTTTGGTGGCCTTGTAGTCACCCTTCGCCACGGTGAAGGTGAAATCGGTGTAATCGCCAGCCGGTGCGACGTTCTGAACGATCATGTCGACTTCGATGTTGGCATCGGCAATCGGGCCCAAAATACGGGAAGCCACACCCGGAACGTCGGGGGTGTTCAACAGCGTCAATTTGGCTTCGTTTTTGGTAAAGGCGATACCGGAGATTAGCGGTTCTTCCATAGAATCCTCGTCTTGGTCTGAGTCAGCAACAATCAGGGTGCCCGGGCCGTCTTCGAAACTCGACAGCACCCGCAGCGGTACGTTGTACTTACCGGCGAATTCAACCGCGCGAATTTGCAGAACTTTAGAGCCCAAACTGGCGAGTTCGAGCATCTCTTCTACGGTGATGCTTTCAAGGCGCTGCGCTTTGGAGCAGACGCGAGGGTCGGTGGTGTAAACACCGTCCACATCGGTATAGATTTGGCACTCATCAGCACCAAGGGCCGCTGCCAGAGCCACCCCGGTAGTGTCCGAGCCGCCACGGCCCAACGTGGTAATATTGCCGTCTTCGTCCACGCCCTGGAAACCGGCCACGACCACGACCTTACCTTCGTCCAGGTCAGACTTCAGGTCGTCGGTTTCGATGCGTTGGATACGCGCTTTGGTGTAGGCGCTATCCGTCAGAATTCCCACCTGAGCACCGGTGTGCGAGGTTGCCGGAACGCCAATTTGCTGCAGCGCCATGGCCAGCAGGGAAATGGTGACCTGCTCGCCGGTGGAAAGCAGCATGTCCATTTCACGGGGCGCGGGGTCTTCGTTGAGGGCGTGAGCCATATCGGTGAGGCGGTTCGTTTCGCCGCTCATCGCGGAGACGACGACCACGACCTGGTGGCCTTGGTCGCGAAAGCCTTTCACTTTTTCCGCCACGGCCTTGATACGGTCGACAGAGCCCACCGAGGTGCCGCCGAACTTCTGTACGTATAGTGCCATATGCCGTTTTTCCTTTACGTTCGGGAATGGAGGGTGAATATTGTTGTTGCTAAGTTTCCTAACTAGCAAAAAGGCCGGTAGCAAATAATGCCACCGGCCTCTCTATTTAGCGAAGCGTGTTTTCCAACCAAGCCGGGACGCTGTTCAACGCATCCGGCAGCGCCTCTGGCTGACTGCCGCCCGCTTGTGCCATGTCAGGGCGACCGCCCCCTTTACCGCCTACCTGGGAGGCCACATGGTTGACCAGTTCGCCCGCTTTGACCCGATCGGTCAAGTCGGCGGTCACCCCGGCAATCAGACTGACTTTGCCGGCGGCTTTGTCGGCCGTGCCTAGCAGGATGACGCCGGAGCCCAGCTTGTTCTTCAACTGATCCAGTACGCCGCGCAGGTCTTTACCAGAGACGCCCTCCAGCTCGGTCACCAGCAGCTTCACACCGCCGACGTCCTGCACCTGGCTGAGCATGTCACTGCCCGCCGCGCTCGCCAGCTTCGCTTTGAGCTGCTCGAGCTCTTTTTCCAAGCTGCGGTTGCGCTCCACCAGTGTTTCGACACGGGCTTCCACCTGTTCAGGCTTGGTTTTCAAACGCTCGCCCAGGCGCTGCACGCGCGCTTCCTGTTCGCGGAAGTAGGCCAAGGCGTTTTCACCGGTAATCGCTTCGATACGGCGCACACCGGAGGCGATACCTACCTCGCTGACGACGTGGCAGCAGCCAATGTCGCCACTGCGGTTGACGTGGGTGCCGCCGCAAAGCTCGATGGAGAAGTCATCGGCACCGATGGTCAACACGCGCACGTTATCAGCGTACTTGGCTTCGAACAGCGCCGCCGCGCCTTTGGCCTTGGCGTCCGCGAGGCTCATCTGCTCGATTTTCGTCGGCGCGTTGGCCAGAATCTGTTCATTAACGATGCGCTCGACCTCAGCAAGCTGCTCGGCGGTCATCGGCTCGAAGTGGCTAAAGTCGAAACGCAGACGTTCGGCGTTGACCAGCGAACCTTTCTGCTGCACGTGGTCCCCCAGCACCATCCGCAATGCTTTGTGCAGCAAGTGGGTCGCGGAGTGGTTACGAATGGTCGCACCGCGCAGGCTGGCGTCGACTTCACCACGCACGCTGGCACCCACGCTCAGCGTTCCTTCGACCATCACGCCCTGATGAAGATGGTGGCCGCTCTGTTTCTGGGTGTCGGTCACCTGGAAACGACCGCCATCGACGTGCAAGTAGCCGGTGTCGCCCACCTGACCACCAGACTCCCCGTAGAACGGCGTGCGATCCAGCACCACGGTGCCTTTCTGCCCCGCCTCCAGAGCCGCCAGCGCATTACCGTCGCTATCCACGAGCGCCGTGACGGTGGCTTGATCCTCCAACCGCTCGTAGCCGGTGAACTGGGTTTCGCCATCCAGCTCAATCGATGCAGTGTAATCCGCGCCAAACTGGCTAGCGGCGCGGGCGCGCTCACGCTGGGCTTCGAGCTCACGCTGGAAGCCCGCCTCGTCCAGTGTCACTTCACGCTCACGGCACACGTCGGCGGTCAAATCGAATGGAAAGCCATAGGTGTCGTAGAGCTTGAACACAGTTTCGCCGGGCAGCACGTCGCCCTGAAGCTCTTCCAGAGCAGCATTAAGCAAGCCCATGCCGTGATCTAGCGTGCGGGCAAACTGCTCTTCCTCTTTCAGCAGTACACGAGCGATCTGCTCACTGGCATCGCGCAGTTCGGGATAGGCGTCGCCCATTTCGGCATCGAGCGCAGAGACCAGCTTGTGGAAGAACGGTTCGGAAGCGCCCAGCTTGTGGCCGTGGCGAATCGCCCGGCGAATGATCCGGCGCAGCACGTAGCCACGACCTTCATTGGAGGGCAGTACGCCGTCGGCAATCAAGAAGGCGCAGGAGCGAATGTGGTCGGCAATGACGCGCAGCGAGGGCGTCTTGGTATCACTATGCCCCGTGGCGTTGGCAGCGGCATTGAGCAGGTTCTGGAACAGATCGATTTCGTAGTTGGAGTGTACGCCCTGCATGACGGCCGCCACCCGCTCCAAGCCCATGCCCGTGTCGATAGACGGCTTCGGCAACGGGTTGAGGGTGCCTTGAGCATCGCGTTCGAACTGCATGAAAACGAGGTTCCAGATCTCGATGTAGCGGTCGCCATCCTCCTCCGGGCTTCCGGGCGGGCCACCCCACACTTCCGGGCCGTGATCAAAGAAAATCTCGGAACTAGGACCACAGGGGCCGGTGTCGCCCATCTGCCAGAAGTTATCTTCATCCAGCTTGGAGAAACGCTCCGGGTCGATGCCGATCTCCTCTTTCCAGATGCGCTCGGCTTCATCATCGCTGATGTGCACCGTGACCCAGAGTTTTTCTTTGGGCAGCCCCAGAGTCTCGGTCAGAAACGTCCAGGCAAAGCGAATGGCGTCGCGCTTGAAGTAATCGCCAAAACTAAAGTTGCCCAGCATCTCGAAGAAGGTGTGGTGGCGCGCAGTGTAACCTACGTTGTCCAAATCATTGTGCTTGCCACCGGCACGCACACAGCGCTGAGCAGACGTAGCGCGCACGTAGGGGCGCGGGTCACGGCCCAGGAAGACATCTTTGAAAGGCACCATGCCCGCGTTGGTGAACAGCAGCGTCGGGTCGTTGCCCGGCACCAGCGAGCTAGACGGCACTGCCGTATGGCCGTGCTCTTCAAAAAACGATAAGAAGGCCTGTCTGATCTCTGCGCTTTTCATAGGGTATCCGTAACAAGAAAGCGTGATGCCCCAGGGCGCTGTCGCCGCCACCCGCTGGGGTCGCAAAGTGTCCATTATAACGCAGTTGTCAAACGACTAAAGCCGCAGTTAGTGGCAGAAGCCAAACAGACTGCTCCAACGAGGGAGAAGTGGGCATTACCATAGGGCGGCACGTATCGGTAGAAACCACTACTTAGAAGGGGCGTAAAACACCCAGAGGGAACTACAAGCAGGAGAGCGCGTAGCGAATTTGCTCGAAATCAAAGCCGCGTGTTGCTAAAAAGCGCTCGCGCTTGGCGCGCTCTTTAGGTGTTTCACCTGGGGAGTCATAGCGTCTTGCCAGCGTTTCTTTAGCAAGTTCAAACCAGTCGATGGCCTCACGCTCCTCAACGGCTGCCAACGCCTCCGAGAGCGTTTCCTGATCCACGCCCCGTTGGCGCAACTCGCCTTTGATACGAATCACGCCCTGCCCCCGGGCAATCCGCGAACGGACGAAGCTCTCGGCGAAGCGCGCATCTGACTGGAGCGCCTGTTCGGCCAGGGCATTGAGGCAGGCGTCGATCTCATCACCATCGAAAGATTTTTGCTGCAGCTTACGTGCCAGCTCGGCGCGGGAGTACTCGCGCCGAGCCAGCAATTGAATGGCGACGTCCCGTGGCGAGGCGTCTGCATTAGAGGAGAACATGGCGCCCTCCTCTTTTCCACGCCAACGGAAATGGCCGCTTAGAGCAGGTCGTCATCGCCATCGGCGGCCACGTCTGCGGCAGGCGCGTCTTCTTTCTTCGGTTCGGCCTTGGCCAGGAGCTGTTCACGGATCTGAGTCTCGATCTCGTTCATGATCTCGGGATGCTCCTCCAGGTACTGGGCCGCATTGGCTTTACCCTGACCGATCTTGTTACCTTTATAGCTGTACCAAGCGCCGGCTTTATCGACCAAGTTGCACTGCACGCCAAGATCGATGACCTCGCCCGCGTGGTAAATGCCTTTGCCGTACAGGATTTGGAATTCGGCCTGCCGGAACGGCGGTGCCACCTTATTCTTCACCACTTTCACGCGGGTTTCGTTGCCGGTGACTTCGTCGCCCGACTTCACCGAACCAGTGCGGCGAATGTCCAAGCGCACGCTGGAGTAGAACTTCAGCGCATTACCGCCAGTGGTGGTCTCGGGGCTGCCGAACATCACGCCGATTTTCATACGAATCTGGTTGATGAAGACCACTAAACAGTTGGCGTTTTTGATGTTACCGGTGATTTTGCGCAGCGCCTGGGACATCAAGCGCGCCTGAAGGCCCACGTGGGAATCGCCCATTTCGCCCTCGATCTCGGCACGCGGGGTTAGCGCCGCCACCGAGTCGATGATGATGACATCGACACCGCCGGAGCGAACCAGCATGTCGGTGATCTCTAGCGCTTGCTCACCGGTATCCGGCTGGGAAACCAGCAGGTCGTCCAAGTTGACACCCAGTTTCTCAGCGTAGCTCGGATCGAGCGCGTGCTCGGCATCGACGAAAGCGCACACTTTGCCCTGCTTTTGCGCCTGGGCAATGACCGACAGTGTCAGGGTCGTTTTACCCGACGACTCAGGACCAAAGATAAATGAGGACATGAACGAATCGCCGATTTCGGTACAGGATTCTTGTCAGTCTCGCCCCTCTCCACCTTTTTTTCAAATTTCCGCCAACCTCAGGATTGTCGAAACTCAAAAAACGAACCAAAGTGTCTTTTATAATTTCGTGCATGCAGAAAAGTATTTTTCATGACTTTAATTCATCACGATGATAGGATGTACAAAAGTCAAAACTTACGGACACTTTTATGAAAATCGGGTACGCACGGGTATCGACAACTGATCAAGATTTATCGAGTCAGGTTGAAAGCCTTGAAGCCGCTGGCTGCGAGAGAATTTGGGAAGCGAAGCTTTCCGGAGTCTCCGATGAACATGAGTCCAAGTTGGGCGAGGCAATCAACTTTGTACGAGATGGCGATGTCTTGCTTGTGACACGACTAGACCGGCTTGGGAGGTCGTTAGCGAAGATCCTCAAGGTCATCGAAACAATCCACGAGAAGGGGGCAACGATCAAAACATTGGATGGAACTCTCGACACTTCTAATACCAGCCCCCTCGCAAAAGCAATGATCAATTTGTGCGGTACGTTTGCCCAGCTCGAACGGGATCTCATCCTTGATCGGACCAGCGAGGGCCGAGAACGAGCCAAGGCGAAAGGCACTCACATGGGTCGTCCGCCTGCTCTTAGCGAGAAAGAAATCAAGGATATTTACCGAAGGTTAGACAACGGAGAATCGATTGCCTCAATAGCCAGGCGCTACAAAGTGTCTCGACCCACGATCACCAGATACCGCGACAAAAGAACCAAGGACCAGATATGAGTCAGAAGAAAGCAGCTGAAAACATCGACCTCTTTGAAGGTTGGATAGCAAGGCAAACTAACGCTGATTTCAAAAATCTTGTGCGTCGTGGGCAACTCAATCGCCAGGAAGTTGCTCAGCAGGTCGGTTTTGCAAAGAGCGTTCTCCGACAAAATCCAGCTGTTAAGGCCCGTTTAGAACGACTCGAAAATGACCTTCGACCCATCGGAATTCTGCCCGAAAAAAAAGAGCAGCGATTTCAGGAAGAAAAAGAAAATAAACCTAAAAAATATGACGTTGAGGCCGGCCAACGCTCCAACGACAAGAGACGATTGCAAGAGCTAGAGGCTCAGTGCCTTGAGCTGAAAGCAAAGCTCAAGCGATATGAAGAACTATCGGAAGTGTTAACCGAGATGGGGATTGGACTTTGACGGAAGCGATGAAAAGAAAGGCTTTAACTCGGATCACCAAAGTTCGTTTCGCAAATAACGAACGCACTATATTCGGCGGTGTACTGCTCAAAGATGCAATCAATCTAAAGTCTGCCAAGGTTATTGTGCAGGTCGATATTCCAACCCAATCGTTACCTGTCGAGGCTGCGGTGGGACAAGTGTGGGAGATATCTGGCCCATGCGACGAAGAGATTATCGAAAACAACGGCTATAAGATCCGGCAAGCAGTCTGGCGCAACCCCATTTCTTGTGAATTGAAGATGCCAGCCACCTATGAAAGCTTGATTCAGTTTTTGGCTTTTGACCCAGATTTCAGAGGCATTGGCAGTGTCAAAGCACGCAAACTCGTTCAAGCGATGGGAAATGATATCGTCCGGCTTGCCACAATTGGTGACCGAGAAGCCTTCAGAAACCATCTGACCGATGACTCTATCGACGCCTTGATCGAGGGCTTTCAAAAGTACAAAAACCTTCGACACGCACAATTTTTAAGCAACCACGGCATTCCACTGTCAGTTCAACGTAGGCTTTTCAAAGCACACGGTGAAAGTGCTGTCGATCAAATAAAGTGTAACCCGTACTCTCTGCTGACTTTCGGCCTGACTTTCGAACAAACAGAGAAGATCGCAACGAGCCAGTTTGGACTTAGTAAAAATGACGACAGACGCTTTGCAGCTGCAACAGAGCAAGCTTTGATCAAGCACTGCGGACGCGGACATACTTTTGCAACGTCCTCCGACTTAAAACGGCGTGTCGGAAAGATACTTTCTACTTCAAATGATGGCGTGATCGCCCGTGCCCTGGAATCAGGAAAGAATGCAAAGTTTATCACTTATGATTCGAAGAGTGGTCGATACCACTCGACTGCACTCCACATAATGGAGCGCGTTGTAGCTAAGCGTTTGCGCAAAATTGGATCAGCGAAATCAAACTTATCAGATAAAGAGTATGACCTTATTACAAAATCAGCGATGGCCCTGCCCTTTCCTATCACTGAGCGGCAGTCAGACGCAGTGGAAATGTCTCTATCGCATGGACTGAGCTGTGTTATCGGTGGTGCAGGCACCGGCAAAACGACAGTTCTCAGAACAACTATCGAATGCTATCGCGCATTGGACTACAACATATATGCGATGGCTCTGTCTGGTCGAGCCGCGACGCGCCTACGAGAGAGCATTGGCATTGAAACCATGACAATCGCACGGTTCCTTCGCAATGTTGAAGTTGACGATAAGCCGACTTTACTCGTCATCGATGAGGCGTCAATGCTCGATCTCCCGACGCTTTACCAGATCATTATTAAAACGACAGCATCGATCAGATTGCTTCTGGTCGGAGACCCTGATCAATTACCACCGATTGGTGCTGGGCTGCCGCTTCGAGACATTATCAGCTCCCGAGCCTGCCCTGTCGTTGAATTGGATATTGTTCAGCGTCAAGACGAAAAAACGGGCATACCCGCTTACTCACTGACTATACGCAACGGAGAACTACCGCCTGAGATGACCGTCGGGAGGATACACTTTCATGAAGTCTCCAGCCGCGAAGAGATCATAGAAGCCTGTACTGAACTTTTGGCTCACTCACCGCGTGACAGCAAAGTTGTTGCTCCAACGAAGGAACTCACCAAACTCATAAATGAGTCGTGCCAAGCAGCCGTAAATCCAGACGGCACCCAACTGAAGCCTGAGATTTGGGGTGACTTTTGGGGTACAGAATTTCGGGTTGGTGATCCAATCATGTGCCTGAAGAATGACTATGAGAACGACCTACAGAATGGAAGCTTGGGCAGGCTATTGTCCGCAGATCAGGAAGCTGAAGACCATCTGGGTATACTCAAGATGGACGACAAAACAGAAGCTCTGATTCTTACAAAGGCATTGCTAGATAACATTCGACTTGGCTATGCGATGACACTACATAAAACCCAAGGGTCCCAAGTTCCAAAAGTGATTATCGCCTTGGACAATTCACCCCTTATCGACCGATCTTGGATCTACACGGCCATCACACGCGCTGAGCAAGAGGTGCACATAATTGGCTCACGGTCAGTTATGAAGTCTGCTGTCGTAAGAGAGAGCGCTCATCACAGTCGAATGTCATACCTGGTAGAACTCCTCACTGAGCAGAGCGCACACGCTCAACCAAAATCAGAGAAGGCCGAATGCGCCGGATAGTTATTGCGATCACTGAGAATACGCGTCACATCACATGCTCTCAGTGATCTTTTCCTTACGCTCCTCTAAGCTACCAATCAATTCCTTAAGCGCATCGATTTCGCTACCTATCGTCTGCAAATACGCGGAACCCTCGGTCGAGACTCTCGCCAGTGACACGTAGTATTTAAAGGTTGTTCCGGAGTCATTGTGACCTGCGAAGCCAGCCAACGCCCGTTCAATGCTGTCTTCATCTATCTTTTTACGATCTCCACTCGCTTTTACAAGTAGCCGCTCTTCCTGGTATTTCAGACAGGCAAATCGGTAAATCGCATATCTGCGTAGGTCGTGAGGGGTGATGCTCGAACTACAGCGGCTCACCATTTTTGACAAGTTACCTGCTGTCATTGCCGTGCCATTTTCAGTCACGAACACAGCATCTGGATCGCTTTTGGTTTGATCTACAATGTCTTGACGCTCTTCGTGAATGTATTGATTGGTCGCGTTAATTAGCTCTGCTGTCACCGATATCGTGCGGTGCGAGCCGTTTTTCGTACCAAGAGTGATTCCTACTTCGACACGCTTTTTGTAACTGCCCTTCTGAGACCCAGGAACGCAGCCCTTTGACAGCCTAACCACCTCTAGCCGCCTCAGACCGCCCTCACTGGCCCAGCGAAGCATCAGCTCATTCCGACGTTGATGAATCATGATCGCATCGTCAGCATCTTTTCGACGTATGCTTTCGGTTCGCTCACGAACCCGCGCCATCAAGTCACCAACCTGTTGCTTTGTAATTAGCTTAGGGCTTCCTTTTCTGGGAACTTTCAGCAAAAAAGGTATGACATAGCGAGAGTCGCTTTTCGAGTTTGGCCTGGGAGCTTTCACATCAATTTGATACAGCTGGTCAGGCTTGTAGAAATCTCTCCATCCGACAATCGTCGGCCTGAAAAAACCTCTCTCCTGAGCCCACCAATAAAACTGTATTACCGCCTGCAATTTGGCATTGACTGTCCCAGGCGCAAGGCTCTCACCTTCTGCGTCGCGGAACTTAATGATGTCATCGTGGACAGCTTCTTCCGCCGTAATACCTCGCTCTTCAAGAAACGACAGCCATGAAACAAGACGGCCGGCTAGATCAGATACGTAACTTGGCTTGTTTTCATCAGTGAGGTTAATGAGCCAATGCGTCGGCACCCGCATTAAAGCGCCATTATGAGCAATGACGACTGGATGTTTATGTTCAGTCCTTACAATCCTAGCCATCGCTTCAATCTCCACCTTCCTTTAATCGCGCCACCTTCGCCTTGTCGCGATGTTGCGCTTGCGCAACTCCCAATCTTCTGCGGAATTCTTCGTTTTCTTTCATCAAGTCCCAAACATCCGTAGCAAGTCGCCTCAATGTTGCTTCAAGTTCTGTATTTTCGCGCTTAAGCTGCTCGACCTCTGTCTCTTTCGCTGGGTCGAACTTCGCAATTGCCTTATATACCTGGATTGCATCCTTCAGAGCTTGGTCAAGCCTTGGCCTGAACTCGCCGTCCTTTTTGATCAGCCTGTTGGTTTTATGAATTCCGGCAAAATCCGTGAACCAGTTAAGAGAGAACGCTCCTCTGCGAGGCAACTCGAACCTGGCTTGCTTCGTTTCACAATACTCTTCGATGACCTCAATCTTGCTGATAATCTGGCCCCTCGCATCCAGTTTGGACTCTGAGGGAGCGCTTTTTTTTGGAGTCTCATACTCTTTTGTCATCAGTCTTCTCCAAAAACTTCTTCATGATAGCGCTGTGCGCGGCATCAATAATGATTTCAGGGTCTTGTGGATGACTGAATGAGCAGAGGTTTGGGCAGCCCTGACAACTGCCCTGAACCGCTGATGAGCGCTGCACTGCTTCATTCTCCAAACAAGCAGAACGTTCTTTGTATGCGGGGGATTCTCCAAAGCAAAGACCATCAGGAATGTGATTGATAACGATGCCGACCTCATTGACGCGCTTTATAAGCCTGCTTGAGCGCCGTTCGTCTTCGACCTCTAATTCGGACAGTAGTTTGCTGAAATCCTCTTGTAAGGCGCTTGAAAGGCCTTCAGGATGCAAAGCGAGGTCCGCGATTTTCTCTGCGCGAACTTCATCAAATGCCAAGCGCCAATCAGGGGCGGTCAAATACTGCTGGGTCATCTGGAATCCGCTGTGACGGAGGTAATGCGACAGAGTGGGCAAATCCCCCGCGTCCCACCGGAAGAAAAAGGTCATCGCGAAGAAACGTCGAAATTGGTGCTCACTCCAGACCCAGTTATTTTCTTCATCGGTATCCATGACAAGATCTGCGAATTCATTGAACTGACCATCTTGCCAGTAATTGACCTCTTCTCCTTTGAAAGTTGGCATCCGCAAGAGCGACTGATCATCCTCTGATCGGATTGATTCAGTGAGCCTCTCTAGGATGTGGACTGCCTTTTGAACCAACTTGATGGTCGGAAACACTTGATAATTTTGGAGAGCTTTAGCGCTGTATAGCTTTATCCAGTGGCCATTTTTCGAATCAAAGCAACATCCGGCTTGCAAGGACTCGATTTCGACTTGTCGTCGTGCGGTAAAGCAATAGATTACGGCAAGGCATGCGGTCGGCAGATACCGATGCAATACCTTGTTAAGGCTATATCCTTCATTCGGCAACCAGCCTCGGTTTAGAAGACGCGAAACCGACGCTTTCGACACGCCAAGTTCGTCAGCGATATCCTGATACTTAAGACCCTCACTGCGGAGACGCTTCATCTCTTCAACTTGCTCTGGACTGATAGTTCGTCGTTGCGAGAAAGTTTCTTCACTCGGCTCAGAGGCCCACGTGGAAATTTCATAGGGCGCTCCAGGCTGGTTCTCCAGCTCTTTCAATGGGTTATCTCGAAACCACCACGCCATTCTCCCTGACGCATACGTCCACCGACTTTCCTCGGAACCACCGCGATTATTTCCCTCCAAGAACGTCCGATGTTGCTCTATTGCCCTGTCTCTGTAGTCCAACAAAGGATCAGAATAACCAACTACCCAGCGGATCGCCCGATCCATGAATTCGAAAAACACGGGTTGAGGAATGTTTCGGGTCCGACCACCGCTCATACCCCATTTCTTGGCAAGCTTGTTCGGATTAAAGTCTGATAGCATGACGGATGGACGGTGCTTCTCTGGAAGGGTTTTCCCAAAAATTTCGATAATTCGGAGAAATTTTCTTACCGCAGTTAGATCTTTTCGAATGGTATCTTTTTTAGGCTTTTCTGGTTCTTTGTCGCACTCCTGATTTAAATACTTTTTCTGCTGCTTCTTGATATAAAAGTCGTGTTTCTCCCTAAATTTAGCCAAAGCTACGGGGAAGGCATCACTCAGCAATCGACTACCAACGCCTAGGTCCTCGGCAATGAGCGAGACATTCAGATCGGGTTTAGTCTGACTGCGCTTAATACATAAACGCGACAAATCCGTCACCGAATCTAAATACTCAGGCAGTCTTTCCCGAAGATTCAGTCGATGCACCAACGGATTCCTATATTCTTCTAGCAGTTGTTCTTTCACAGCATCGTTAATGCTGCTCAGCGACTGGATATCAAACTTGAACCTGAGCAGTCGCAGGAAATTCCAAATGTTAGCTGAGTTCTTAATGAGGCTCTGGGAATTCACTCTTCCGATGTGCTTGGCCTGACTCGTTCCCATCACTGAAAGAGCAAACTTCACAGTTTCAAGCAAATCCGGATCATCGGACAGCAAAACATTCGGCGCGATAGGCACGGTAAAAGCGATGGAATTTCCGGATTTGGGGGCATCTTTGATCTTCCATGCCAAGTGTCGATATTCCGTTCCTGGTGCTAAAAATGAAGGCTTGTAGCTCTCCAGGCCTGTAAGCTCTTGATCTTCAGTGCCCTGAAAATGCGATTGATATTGAGATAAATCGATAACCGCTCCCATCAGACAACCTCCTCCGTCACGTCAAAGGTGGGTATGATTTGTTCATACGGATTCGGTCGACTCCTTACTTCCTCCTGAGCATTCCTCAATAAAGTCGAGTGCTGTGGCGCACTGGAGAGCCTTTCGAGCATCATGTTCGTGTAGAGAAACCAGAGCGCCCACGGTTCAAATTCATCTTCAGACAAGCCCTTCTGGGCTCTATCGATGACGGCGTGCCATTGAAGCAAGGAAATAATATTTGATTGGGATAGAACAAAAATATCTCTCCGTTGCTCACAACTCACGCATTTATCGACTCTATCGCAAACGACTCCTTCGACCGTGCCCGGCTGAACGCCAGCTTTGGGATCTGAGCATTGAATACCACCAAAGTGATTTTCCAGGATCACCTTTTTGCGCTCATCATAAGCCTCTTTATCAATACCAATTTTGTCAGCATAGTCCTCAATATCGATCGTTAACAGTGCTTCAAACCAATCCAAAAACTCACGAATTTTTGATGTACGACGCAGCATCTCAGGTATGTGCGACACGTATTTTCTGGCCATGTCATAAGTTTTGTGACGGCCTTTTTTCCCAACCGCCGTCGCATCACCTGTGAGCAGTCCTTCAAGCAGCAAGACAGATCCGCGAATGGCTTTTAGCGGACTTGACCACTTGCCGCTACTAGCCGAATGACAGATCTCACGAAACTTTGAATTCAAAGTGGCAGGATTAATCTTCGTTGGTCTGCGGAAACCCTCCTCATTGTTTGCGCGCGTGTTGTTTTTATAGTCTCCCATGAACAGAGCGTTTTGATCCTCTTCTCGCGCCAAGGCAAGCATAGGCTCAGTTATCTGAAGCACGTGTCTGAAGACATCCACGACAGACAGGGAACCTGTTGTTACAGGACCAACATCCGTCCGACTGGAGACAATCTCGGACTCAGGCTCTTCACCTGATCGATACTTATACCAAGAGAGAACATAAACTTGGGCATCTTCTTCATATTGCAGAGCGTCACGATGCAAATTGGAAATACTGTCTGGGTTACCTGCAACTTCGATGGTGATGAACGCATGAGCCGCTGCCAATACCAAAGAATCGTTGCCGAGATACCTCCGCACATCGTGATGTGACAGTCCATTCTCCCTGATCTTTGACAAAAACTGAGGGTAGTAGAGGTCAGTGAGGCCACCTCTCCTCTCTCTAGGCCAGAGATGGTCGTAGTATTTAATGGCGTAGGCGACCAGGACTGGAAGTGGATCTGCTGACAGCAACCGTAGATATTCGTTACCAGCAGTCTTCGCCCCTATTTCTTTCGACGTCCGAAAGAGTTCATGCAAATCCTTGGCTTTACGAATAATTTCTGGATCGGAAGCCCAAATAGATGCTTGAGCAACTTTATTCATATGGTCGACAATGATTTCAGCAGAAGTGCACTTAACAAGTTCGATGCGTCTCGCAAGAACTGTTGCTGCTGATGAAAATAGATCAATCTCTTCGCTCTGATTGCTCTCTTTCGCTTCAAGCATAATATTGGAAACGAGAGTCCTGATGCCCTCCCTCTCTTGGTCATCAAGCTCTACGGCATCTTCAACAAAGTCGAGTCCGTTCCCGACGAGGGCCTCTACATCAATCGATTTATCAATCGTAACGTCTAAGAAGGTACTGCCCTGACCAATTTCATGCTCCACTTTCCATCCATGTAATCGTAAGCCTAGAGGTACCAAACCTTTGTTTTCGGCTATTTCGAGAAAGCGATTGGCACCCCAAACCGCGTTACCCCGGCTAGAGTTCCCGATATCCTGCTTCTTTAAGGACTCACGATAATCCGCGATTACGGAATACCAGTGGACCGATACGTCGAGGGGTGGCGTGCTTTTCCAGTTGTGATTGAGAAGCCATTGCTTCAGTGACTTAGCGCCACCTGATTGCGAAATGAAATTCAAGAAATTTTGGATTTGATACCACGCTGTTTTCTCAGTGGCGGGTCTTGAACCCGCGTACTCACTGGCGTAGCCTGCTGCAAGCTCAGTCAGGAAATGTTCCCCGAAGTACTCCACCCATTGTGAGAAATCTCGGACTGTGTGTTTCGTTATCTCTACAAACAATATCGATCACCTTTATTGTAGTAAGGAGCTTAAGGGCTTGGACTGGATAAAGTGCCCATAACGGTTGAGCACGGTCCAAAATCCCTAAGCTTTGCGACCTGCTGGAAAGCGGACACTTCTCCGGAGGTTTCTATATTGAAACCGGAATTGAGAGGGAGAACAAATCAGCAGCTTCCACACTCAATTCCGAATACCCAAGTATAATACTCGTCAAAGCAGCAGGGTTAAAAACATGTGGCTTGCTCCTCTTCAGGCTTGGATCCTGAATTCATAGAATAAGCGCAGCACTTTGGATCACAAGGTAGACGTTTTGAGCCTTAACGCTAGGTGTATTAGCCCCCAAAAGACAAGGCTATATTAACGATAGAAGATACTGGCGGTAGTATTGAGAGAAACTTAGGGTTATCAATGAGGAGTCCGTAACCTGTAACTCGCTCTTACCCTTTTGCTCAATAGGAGACGGAGAGTTATCTTTATTTTCTGCTTCGTCGGCTTTGCTGCCATCGGCGTGTCGTGCATGTGGCCCGGAACCGCGCTCATTAACTTTCTTGGACTGCAGCGTTGATTGATCTTCCGGCAGGTCATTCGCTATTCTTTGTGAATACTGGCGCAACGTAGGCTCCGCGATGACATAGAGCCACGCCTCTCTATCTTCAGTCCCAACCCTTCTCAAAATACGGCCAAGTACCTGCCTGTAGTGAAGCTCGGTGCGAATGCGACTGAGGTAGCAGCACACAGAAAGACGCTGAATATCAGTGCCTTCAGAAATCATGCTCACCGCTACAATCCAGCAGGTGTTGTCATGCCGAAACCGGTCAATTAGTTGCTGAGCCCGAGGTGTTTTACTAGTGACTACGACATAGCTTTGATGCTTAGCATTCAGTATTCCAGCAATTTGGTGGGCATGCTCAATATCCGTCGCCACCACAAGCCCCCCAGCTTGAGGGGTCTTATGCCGGGTTTCACTCAGCTGCAGAATACCTATATCCAGCACAGCATTGAGGATGTCGTCATGGCGCAACAGGTCTTCATAGCTAACGGGTGACTCACTGAGTAGTTGAGAGAAGCATGAAAACCCTCGAACAGACTCGGTGTTTTCTTTTTCCTCGACGAGCCTAATTAGAGGGTTATCGATCAGCGTAATCCGTGGGGCTCTGCACACGCCCTCGTTTACAGCACTTTGTAGGTCATAACGATAGTCACAGATCAGCTGCCCTTCTGGATCAGAGTAACGTGCCAACGCGATAGGAAGGTCATCAGAACGCCAAGGGGTTCCAGACAAGCCGAGGGTATAAGTTGCTTGATCCTGGATATTCCGAATAATCTGCTGCCCCCATGTGTTACTAAGGAGAGGATCATGGCCTGCGCAGTGATGAATTTCGTCGAAGATAGCTAATACGCGAAATTTTTTAAAAATATCCCAAAATTCTCCCTGCTGGTATTCCATGGACTGGTAAGTATAAGCGGCTCCTGCGGATGCAATGACGTTTCCAAAACGCTGGTCTAAAACAGCAGAAAACGTGCGCCGCATGCCAGCAACCACTTCCCGCGTAGGGGCAAAGCAGATAACGAAGTCGATAAGATGTTCTTCAAGTAACCACTTGGCCAATTCGGCAGCAAGACGGGTTTTCCCGCTGCCTGGGGTTGCCTGAACGAAATAATCACGGTGGCTCTGATAGTGTGCTTTGGCCTTGTCTAAACAGTCCGCTTGCCACTTTCGCAACACAATCATGAGCCACTGAGGCGGCCTATGGCCTTTTCTAAAGCGCTGACATGGCCTAAAAGACGTGAGCTACGCTCGTGGGCACTGCGGTAGTCAATTGAAAGGCTATTATTAAGCTCTGGATGTTCCTTCATAAGCTGCTGGAAGGCCTCCACTTCACCTAAAGATTCCAAAAACCGGCTTTGCGCCTCATTTAACTTTTTTTCCAATACCGTGTAGCTATCGGTAGTCGCCTTTACTGCTTGCCTGTTCTCTTCGCTATTTGACTGGCTCGCACCCTTGATGACTGGCTCATTCGGTGTTTTAGGGTGTGTGCGCTGAAGCCACTCAGCAAAGTCATCTTCAGGATTGCCAAGATCAGCTTCCAGCAGCGCAGCTCCTACATGGTAAAGCTGACCACGTTTACGTCTCTCGCTGTCCTTCTCAACAAAATGAGCCTTAACCAGCTTTTTGATTCGTTCATAAATGAAGCGTCGCAGTGGTGCTTTGTGTACAGGATTAACGCTGTATAGCTCCAGATACTGATCCCGAAGGCTTTGAACACAGAATGTGGAGTTTTCTGGCTTCAGCAAGAGCTGAATGATTCGCCTATCTATGCTCGGGAGGTTACGGGACATGGGCATGGGCATCAAAGAAGTGAAAAATACGGATTATAAGCCGTGGCTTGATAGGCCGCAACGCTCGATAGTCCTGCCTCATGACCAATGAGGCAGATATGGAAAAGCTGGCAGTCGCTATCGGACAAAACATTAGGGAAAAGCGCCGAGCGAATGGCCTCTCTCAGGATCGCTTTGCATTATTAGCAGGCATTGACCGTAGCTATATGGGAAGGATAGAGCGTGGAGAAGTGGGCATCACCATTGAGAAACTGTATAGAATCGCTGCGGCCTTGCATTGCGAGCCGACAACTCTTCTCCCTAGAATGTCTTCCGTCAGCTTACCAGCTCCTCAAAAATCAAATAGAGACGGACGTAGCCAAGGGCGATAGCCTTTTCGAGATTAGAGTTGATTCAGTAGCAGCGTTTTGCATGAATTAGGTCACTCCTAGCCAGTACGTGCCAAACGTACGCTTCGCTTCCCAGCACCATTTCCTGCCCCACTGCACTACGGTCTCGCTCATAACGAAACCTCGTCCCAGCAGATGTGAATAACCGGAAGGTCATGGATGGACTGCGAAGCATGCTTCAACATGCAGCTAAGAAGGGATTTTTCAGGCTGGAAGCCACACGCTTGCTGCCTGCGCGATGGCGGCTCCGTCGCTCTTTATTTATGCAGGCTCATCTCCCGCCCTTGACGACGCCTCATACAAAGACTTTATGCAGGTTCGTCTCCCACCCTTGGCGCCTAAGACTAAGGCTTTATGCAGACTCGTCTCCCGCCCTTGACGCCTCATAAAAAGACTTTATACAGGCTCATCTCCCACCCTTGGCACCTAAGACTAAGACTTTATGCAGGTGCATCTCCCGCCCCGTGTTCAAAAGAACCCGGGGGTTCTCTTTCCATGCTGCTTGAAAAAAAGGGGGTAAATATAGAGCCTGCAGTAAGCTTTTCCTCTACTTGACCAGCTAAAAGCATTTCTTTACGACTTGGATAGTGACGCAGCAAGCGTCGTGCTTCTTGCCGCTTCTCGTCACAAATGGATTTATCCTTGCTCAGTTCAATGAGAAAGGCTTCAGTCTGAATAATTGCACGTGTCCGCTCATTAGGTAACGTCATTGGGATTCTCTCATTGCTTCTAACACCATTCGATTAGGGTGTATCGCACGTACCGACAGATCTCTTCGCTTAGAGCTGGGCTCTAACCTGGATTTCTCACAGGGTATAAAAGAAAGCGGCTGAAAGTGCTATGATTTCAAGAACCTAACCAATCCATCAAGCACCAACAGCCGCTTCCAAAATGGTACCTGAAAAGCTGACCTTCTCGCCACTCTCACGCCGCCAAATTGAAGCCGACTTCTCCGGGGGCCACATCACGTCGGACGCCGGATTACTCCTGCTTCGTGAAGTCGATAAACACCATCGCCTGACACGCCGCTTGGCCACCG